>Ga0207780_1000098_pt1 | contig 21316 bp, 23 predicted proteins | sample LuqExpMetageno45_FD_187803 | JGI IMG/M metagenome (GOLD analysis project Ga0207780, IMG submission 187803) | Tropical forest soil microbial communities from Luquillo Experimental Forest, Puerto Rico - Sample 45 (SPAdes) | ecosystem: Environmental > Terrestrial > Soil > Tropical forest ...
CGTTTTCATAAGACCCTCCCACCTACCAAGGCACTCCCAATTCGATCAGCTACAGCCACCCATCCGTGTTCGAAGCTCGCGTTGTGCTGCCACGCAGACCTCAACCTCGCCCCACGTCGCAGGGTCACAGCATTGATATGGAAACAATGAGACAGGGCCGGGATGGTCAAGCGCGGGCCCGTAGAGACCTTCTTCCCCTCAGGGTTGGGCCCGGAAACCAAGCCCGGTGACTCCATGAATACGTGTTTGTGAAAAAGCGGAGTCTTACACTATGGAAGGTGCTTACCAGAATGCAGCATCATAAGTCTGCACTCGTCATCACCAAGCATTCGTTAGGGCAGACAATAGCGCGTGACGGATTTGACCTGTCGAAGAACAGCGACCTGGGGGGGCAGGCGGGGCGTTACTCTCCGGGAATTGCTTCGCAGCACTGTGGAGACTATTGATTCAACGCCGGCCTTAATACCGCAATCAAAAAATGTGCAAAGTGTGCCGCGTCCTCGTCCATCTGCAGCCAGCGCACCACGCAATGGTCCGACAAATACTTCCCCACCCGCGTCTCGGCAATCCCCAAATTCTCCGCTAGCGCCGGCTTGATCGCGATCGACTCTCCTCGCTTGCCCGCCGTGCCCTTCAAAATGTTCGGAATCGCCACCCTCAGCGTCTGGCACGCTTCCACGTAGTAATACGTCGTCAAATCCGAATCGGTCAGCACCCACACTCCCGGTCCCGCCGGCGCCTTCCCCGCGTCCTCCAGCTTCGTCGGCGTGCACGCCAGCAGCCGCCGGAAATTCATCTCCAGTTGCGTAAGCCGCGACGACAGCCCTGGGTCTCCATATTTCCCACGCAAACTGGGTACCGGCTCAGCCTCTCGCAACGCTCGATGCGTCTCTCGCGGCTGCTCCTCCGCATCCCGTCGCCCAGCCGATTCCTTCCGAACCTCCGGCTCCCGCTGCCGCTCTCTCGGGCTCGTCTGGTGCCCGCCGCGCCGCTGTCCTCGATGGTCCCTTTCTCCCCTCCTACCTCTCCCTCTCCGCTGCCCGTGCTGCGTCGCCGGCGCTACTGCAGGGGTAGCCGCCGTCTCCGCTGGCGGCTCCACCGTTTCCCGTACTTCTTCCAGCTCGACGGCAGGTTGTGCTTCCGCCTCAGCTTCGAGTTCCGCGGCAGGCTTGCTGGCGGCTTCGGTCGGTTTTTCTTCGCGGGGCGCCGGCGCCGGAATTTCCGCAGGCTCCGTTGCTCCCAATCGCGTCGCACTCTCCTGCGCTTTCGTTTTCCAATCCGCACGACGGAACCGCTCCGCCGCTGTCAAATACCAGCGCCCCGCGTCCGCATTGTTGCCGTTCGCCTCGAAATAGCGCGCCAACTCAAACGCGACCATAGCGTCGCGCGTCTTCGAAAACAAATTGGCTAATTGTCCCGCGGGATCTTTTCCGGTGCGTGCCCGTCGTATTCGGGCTGTAATCTGTTTCCAGTCGGCCATACCGTTTGCACTGGATTCTAGCAGTGAACCTGCCACTTCCGCCACCCACTCTCGGCGTGGGATAGCTGCAACGCCGGCTCAAACCACAGGTCGGCCGGCCGGCAGGGTCGTCCCAAACGGCTTTCGCGGAATCCTGATTGACGCCCCCCTCCCCCGCGAAGTATCCTCTTTCCAGTTCCGCCCGGGAGGCTGACCTATGCTACGTCTGCGCGCACTCTACGCAGCCGCGTTTGCTTCGACTCTGGCTTGCGTACCGTTATTCGCAAGCACACCCACCTCCACGCCTCTCGGCACCGTAATCGCTGCCGACCACGCCAGCATTGGCAACACCGGCGCCGACGTCGGTACCACTGTTTACGGCGGCGATCGTCTTGGCACCGAGCCACAGGGCAGTGTGCAGATTCGCGCCGGCGCCGCGCGCCTGCTTCTTTCCAGTTCCTCCGTCGCTTTTGTGAACGATACCGACGGCAGTCCGTCCGCGAAACTCGTCGCTGGCACAGCCACTTTCTCCACCGGCAACGCGCAAGCGTTCACTCTTTTCGCTTCGAAGGCCACCATTCGCGCTCAGTCCGACCTGCCCACCATCGGCCAGGTAACTTACATCAACGAAAAAGAGTTGATGGTTACGGCTCGGCGTGGCGGCATTGTCGTTACGGTCGAAAACGACGTCCAGGTGATTCCTGAGGGCCAGTCTTATCGCGTGATGCTCGATCCCGAAGCCGAGGCCCAGGGTCCGGCGGGCGCCGGCGGTAATCAGGGCCCGACGTCTCACGGTGGCCCGCTCAAGGCTGGTCGTAGCCGTTTCCTGATCGTCGCGGTTGGCGTTACCGGTGCCGCGGCCGGTTTCGCCGTTTACAAGGCTCTCGAGAGCCCGTCACGCCCGTAATCTCAACTCAATAAATCTTTACGGCCGCCAGATCCTTTCGGCGGCCGTTTTCTTTTTTCCAGTTCTTTGCATCTGGATTGGCCGCTCGTTCACGCCACAGCAACCACGTCAATTTCCACCAACGCATCCTTCGGCAATCTCGCCGCCTGCACCGTCGAACGCGCCGGCGGCGCCGCACTGAAATATTTCGCGTAGACCTCATTCATCGCCGGAAAATCGTTCATGTCTTTCAGGAACACCGTCGTTTTCACCACATGATTCAACGTTACTCCCGCCGCTTCCAGGATCGCCTTTAAGTTCTCCAGCACCCGCTCCGTTTGCGACCGTACGTCATTTCCCACAAACTCACCCGTCTGCGGGTCGAATCCCACCTGCCCCGACACAAACAAAAATCCATTCGCTCGAACTGCCTGCGAATACGGTCCGATCGGCTTCGGACCGCGCGGCGTAAACACAACGTCTTTCATGGGGTTCCTCCTGGTTCGGAGGAAAAGGATAACAGAAGCAGCCCTAAGGCAGGAAAATCAGCGCCGCCGGCCCTGCACTTTCACGAATGAAGTGTTCGCATGGTTGCGTAGCACTTCGCGCTGGTGAATGAACGCCTCGATCTGTTCGTTCGAATGCCCCTGCTCCACGTACTCCAGGATCTGCTTCTCGTTCAGGCCCGTATTCTTCAGCCGCCCGATCTGTTCGCTCGTCGGCGTGGACAAACCTTGCATGCGGCGGTGCATGATCGCTTGCACCGTTGGATTCGACAGCCCGATCAACTTCAGCATTACCGCTTCGCCGGCCAGAAGATCGATCTGGTCGGTTTTGGCCATCTCCAGAATTTCTGGATCTGAATATCCGGCCCGCGACAATCCGATCGCCGATTCCGCGCTCGAAAAGTCATGATGGTGCGCGCGCGCCGCTTTTAGCAGCGACAGACACAAATCATCCGACGCCCCGCTCTGCTTCAGCTTGGTGAGCTGCGCGATTTCCATGTCGCTCACCTTCAGTTTCTTCAGCTCGTCCAGGCTTGTCGACCACATTCCGGACTGGTCCAGCCCGCTGTAGTCCGTCTGCGGCTTCTTTGCGCAACCGGCCGCAACCACCAGGCTCGTGCCGAGCGCCAGAATGGATAACAATTTCCTCATGTTTCCATTCTAAAGAGCCCACTCCACAAGCAAGCCCGTCACACGCACCCCTGTGCGTTCCCCGCCACTGTCCCACCGAACAGGTTTGGAGTGCGGCGATTCATCGCCGCTTTTGGGCAATCCAACGCAGGCACCCGCACGCTCCGCGAGAGCTCAATTGTTTTGTTTTGGGCGGAGATTTCGAGAGAAAACAAGCCCCAGTAGAAAACCAATGGCGGCCCCAATGAACAAATGCAAGAAAGGACTGCTAGAGTAGTTTTTCCATCAGTGATTAAGAAGACGCCGACAGCCATTCCCAACGTCCACCAGGCAATCTTCCACTGCCTAGCGTATGTGCTTCTAGCGTTTAGGATCTGCTTGAGTGCTGACATGGATTCACGATCGCAATGCGGCAGTTTCAACCAGGGCCAGCTTCCCGACCGTCACAGACCTATCTCGACTAATTGACCAGGTTGGATCGCCAGGAGGACCTTCCCGAATTCCGGCATCAGCGGCAACAAATCTCTCGTCCGATTTGTCTTTGCGCATAACACAACAATGGAGATCTTTCGCCCAATCAGATTTTGTTGGTGCTTTATGTTTTGATCAGAAGTGAGCAGAATATCCCATCGCCCTTCTGCGAGAGCGAGCAGTTCACCGTTCTTCTTCGATCCGAATCCGACTCAACGCACTGTTTCGCATTCGTGCCCAAGCCTCACCACAGCTTCTCCCAGCGCCGCTGGCAAACACTCGTCGAGCAAGACCCTCATTTCGCAAAACGAGCAAGGAGCAACGTTTTGGCCTCTTCCAAAGCCGCTATAGCCTGCTCGCGGGTAACGCCTGGATACTGTTCCAAAAACTCGTCAAGGGTGTCTCCGCCTTCGAGATAATCGAACAAAGTCTTAAAGGGCACCCGGGTGCCTCGGAAAACTGGTTCTCCACTCAGAATTTCCGGGTCTTGGACTATCACGCTTTCGGAATTAACAACCATCAGACACCTCGACCATAGGATTATCTCACTTGTTTGGCTGTCCCCTTCAAGAGCTCACACCTGATAAATCCGCTCCACCCCAAACACCCCATTCACCTTTCGGATATTCGACAGAATCGTCTCCAACTGCCGCTTGTCCGTAATCTCCAGACTCGCCTCAATCCGCGCATTCTGCCGGTCCGGCCGGCTCTCCAGCGAACGAATATTCGACCCGGCTCCGCTGATCACGGTGGTAATCTCCGCAAGCAGCCCGGGCCGGTCTTTCGCCCGAATCGACAGTTCTACTGGGAACGTCGCCGAGCCCTCGCCACCCCATTCCACCGCGATCCTTCTTTCCGTCTGGTACAACAGATTCTGCACATTCGGGCACATCCGCGTATGCACCGCCACGCCACGCCCGCGCGTCACATACCCAACAATGTCATCGCCCGGAATCGGGTTGCAGCACTTCGCGCGGAACACCAGCAAATCGTCGTGGCCCTTCACAATCAGCGGAGCCTCGCCAAAACCCAGCATCCGCTTCACGGTCTTCACCAACGTCGGCTTGGCATCCTCTTCGACCGCTTCCACTTCCTTCGTCGGCTCGCCGAAATACCGCGCCAGCACCTGCCGCGCGCTGTACTTCCCGAAGCCCACCGCCGCGAACAAATCCTCCTGCTTCGACAATCCATACTGCTCGCAGAGTTTCTGCCAGTCCTCCGCCGGAATCTTTTTCAGCCCCTTCGGGAAATTCCGCGATTCGTTCTCCAGCAGGCGCCGTCCCATTTCCGTCGCTTCTTCGCGTTCCTGCGTATTGATGAAGTGCCGGATCTTGCTCTTCGCGTGGGACGATTTCACGAAGCTTAGCCAGTCCCGACTCGGCTTGTGCCCCTTCTGCGTCAGAATCTCCACCACGTCGCCGCTCACGATTTCGTGACGCAGCGTGACCATCTGCCCGTTCACTTTCGCGCCCACGCACTGGTGCCCCACTTCCGTGTGCACCGAGTACGCGAAGTCCACCGGCGTCGCGCCGCGCGGCAATTCCAGCACCCGCCCCTTGGGCGTGAATGCGTACACTTCCACCGGCGCCAGGTCCACCTTCAGCGTGCTCAAAAACTCGCTCGGCTCCTGTAACTCTTGCGACCACTCAATCAGCTGCCTCATCCATGCGATTCGCTGATCATCATCATTCGAAACCGGCCGCCCGTCCTTGTACTTCCAGTGCGCCGCCACCCCTTCTTCCGCGATCCGGTGCATCTCCTGCGTGCGGATCTGCACTTCAAACGGCTGCCCGCCGTGCAACAGCGTCGTGTGCAGCGACTGGTACAAATTCGGTCTCGGCAACGAGATGTAGTCCTTGAACCGTCCCGGCACCGGTTTCCAGATGTGGTGCACCACGCCCAGCGCCGCGTAGCAGTTCCGCTCTGTGTCCGTAATCACCCGCACGGCCAACAAATCGTAAATCTGGTCCAGGCTGCGCTCCTGCTTGACGATTTTCCGGTGCAGCGAATATAGGCCCTTCACGCGCGCTTCCAATTCCGCAGGAATGCTGTTCTCTACCAGCCTCGTGCGAATGGTGTTCTGCACTTCCTCCAGGAATCGCTTGTGCTGCTCCGCCTTTTCCGTGACTTCTTTCTGCAATCCGAAGTACGCTTCCGGCTCCAGATACCGGAAAGACAAATCTTCCAGCTCGCCTTTGATCAGCGCCATTCCCAGCCGGTGCGCGATCGGCCCGTAGATGTCCATCGTTTCGCGCGCAATCCGCTGCTGCTTCGCTACCGGCAAATACTCCAGCGTGCGCATGTTATGCAGCCGGTCCGCTAGCTTCACCATCACGACGCGCACGTCGTTTACCATCGCCAGCAGCATCTTCCGCACGTTTTCGGCTTGCCGCGCTTCCGGCGCCATCATGTTCAGCCGGCCAATCTTTGTCACACCCTCCACGAGTCGCGCCACTTCGTCTCCGAACCGCTCCGCCAGCCGCGATACCGGATACTCGGTGTCCTCGATCGCGTCGTGCAGCAGCGCTGCCGCCAGCGTAGTCGCGTCCAGCTTCATGTCTGCCAGGATGTGCGCGACTTCCAGCAGATGCGTCACATATGGGTCGCCGGAACTCCGGAACTGGTCCCGGTGCCGCTCCGCCGCAATGTCGTACGCGCGGCGCACCAGCCACGGATCCTCCGACGGCCGGTTCACTTTCAGTTTTTGCAGGAGTTCTTCCAGGCGGGCGTTCATCTGCCGCTCGGTCTTGTCCCGATTGAAATTCAGCGGCAGATTGGTGCGTGATCCCATAACTCAGTTTACGCTCGAACTCCCTGGCGCAGTAGCCGCGGTTCCTCACTCATAACCATTCCGCGGCGAAAATCCGCCATTCCGAACGCGAAGTCTGCGGAGTGAGGAATCTCTATTCGCTTCGGCTAAATACGGAAGGCCCCGCCACGCATCGCGCGACGGGGCCTAATTCACTTCAGCAGCAGCCTGCTTTGCCGCCTGCGTCGTCTACTGCGCTACTCCCGACGTCTGCTGATCCGCTCGCTTCTGCTTGATCTCTTTCACCTTGTCCAGCAGGTCATCCGCCTGTTTCGTCAGGGAATCCCGCTCGCTGGCCGCCTCCACCATATCCGCCTTCCGGCGATACAGCAGGTTCAGGTACGTCATCGCGTCGTCGTAGTCCGGTTTCAATTGAATCGCTGTTTGCAGCGCTTTGATTCCGTCATCCACCATCGGCCCGTATTTCTGCGTATATGCCGTCCGCACATCCGCCGGCAGCGGATCCGTGTCCTTGATCTGCTTGTTGATGTGCGCCTTGTTGTAGTCCGCGCGCATCTCCGTATTTCCGCGGTACGCCAACGCCCAGTCGATCACGCCGACCGAGTAATACGGCTGCGGGTCCTGCGGCTTTATCGCGATGTGCTTCTCGTGGTACGACTTCGACTCTTCGAACTTCTTCTGATCGAACGGTTGTCCGGCCATCTGGTACAGGATCGACGCCAGCCCGTCAATCGCGCTGAGATTGTTCGCATCCTTTTCCAATACGCTCTTGTATTCGGCGACCGCTTCCTGCCCGTGCCGCAGGTTCTCGTCGGAAGGTGCGCCCGGTATGTACTGGCTCGCGTACGCCGTCGCCAGATACAACCGCGCGTTCAACAAATCCGGGTCCAGTTCCTTGGCTTGCTTGAAATCCTCAACCGCTTTATCGAACTGCGCTTCCTTGAACGACGCCACTCCCTTATTCAACAAATCGCGCGCCCGGAGCTTGCTGCATCCCGTGACTCCGCCAACCATCACCACCACTGCGGCAAGCAACATCGCCTGCCGCGCCAACCGGGAAAACCGCGAGTCGGTCTCCCATGAAACCTTGTCTTGTTTCATCGAGGCATCCATCCCTGAGTAGAGTTGCGCTTCCTCGGCCCTTTGAGGTTTGCGCCAAAAGTCACTGCCGCTCTATAGAGGCCATTCCATCACGTTCAGCGGATTTTTTCCAGTTCGGAACTCAGCAAGCCCACCGGCGAGACTCCCGCCTCATGCATGAGGTCCAGTACCTGTGCTACCGCTTGAAACTCCAGCGAACGGTCTCCCTGAAGAAATGCCACTCGATGCGCTCGCAGAGCGAGGATTCGTTCTAAACGGCCGCGTAGTTCATCGAGCTTTACTTCTGACCCGTTGATCCGCACCGCGCCATCTGCGGCAACCTGTACGATGATGGTCCCCGGGTTCGGGTCCGGATCCACGGGGCCTGCCGACTGTTGCGGCAGTGTGGCATCCAGCCCTTCCTGCTTGTGCGGGATGATCATAAAGATCACTAGCAGCACCAGCAGAATATCGATCAGCGGCACTACATTCGCTTCACACAAGACTCCGCGCTTACCGTCTACCGCCATTCCCATGAGTCACCTCGCGTTTGATGCCCTGCGAGAGGACTCTCACATTCCCGCGAAATCCTGCTTCCTTACTTTACTGCCCGGCTTCCAGCTTCGCTGTGATCAGCCCCACTTTATCGATGCCGGCGCCTTTCATAATATCAATCGCCCGGGCCACTTCCATGAACAGCACATCATTGTCGCCCTTCACGAACGCTACCTTCTCGGCGCGCTCCTTGAAGACCTGTTCCATGCGCGGTCCCAGCTGTTCCCAGGTGGTGTCTTCATTGTTGATCTTCAGCTTGTCGTTCATCATCACCTGGACTACCACCGTCTTGTTTTCCAGCTCAACGTTCTGCTGCTGGTTCGGCGAAGGTTGCGGCACCAGCGTATCCAGCCCCTTCGGCGTCAGCGGCGTGATCACCATGAAGATGATGATCAGCACCAGCAGAATGTCGATCAACGGCACCACGTTCGGCGATGCCATCGAACTTCCGTGAGATCCTACATCCATCCCCATTGCGAGTTCTCCTCTTTCCTGCTCCATCCGCCTGGAGCTGTCCCGCGCCGGCGTGGGATCCGGCGCGGCACTCGACTCGGCAAACGAATGATAACGGCCAAACGAACCACTAACCTCAAGCGCCGGGCTTGGTTTCCGGCTTCTTGCCGCTGGAGCTTTCCGCCTTTTCCGTGAGCAAACCCAGCGAGTCCACGCCCGCGGAACGAATCTCGTCCACTACCGCTACCACGTCCCCGTACTTTGCCCGGGCATCGCTTTTGACGTAGACGGTTTTGTCGAGTTTATTGGCGATCTGGTCTTTGACCTGCCCCGTGATGTCTTCCTTCCTGATCTTGGTGTTACCCAGGAACAGCGTGCCATCACGGGTCACCGCAACGATGATGGCGTCGTCTCGATCCGCGTCTTTCATTTCCCGCGGATCAGTGACACGCGCCATGTCCACCTGGTGCGTCTTCTGCAACATCGGCGTGACCACCATGAAAATGATCAGCAGCACTAACATGATGTCGGCCATCGGAATCACGTTCGGCGCCGCCATCTGGTCGCCTGCTTTTGGCTTGTAGGCCATCGGCTACCTCTTTCCTCGGCTTACTTCTTCGCGCCGCGGCGCAGAATGAAGTAGTTGATCAGCTCCATCGAGGAGTTGTCCATCTCCACGTCGAACGCCTCGACCTTGTTCGTGAAGTAGTTGTACGCCCACACTGCGGGCACGGCCACCAGCAAACCGAACGCCGTCGTTACCAACGCCTCGGCGATACCGCCGGCAACCGCCGACAGACCGGTCGCCTTGTTGTTCGCAATGCCCTTAAACGCATTCAAGATGCCGACCACCGTCCCGAACAGTCCCACGAACGGGGCCGTCGAGCCGATCGTTGCCAGCGCCGATAGCCCGCGCTTCATTTCCGCGTGTACGATCGCCACCGACCGCTCCAGGCCGCGCTTCGCCGCTTCAATCACTTCTTCGTCGCTCACCTGCTGCGACGCCGACTGGAACTCCGAGAGACCCGTCGCCACCACCTTGGCAATGTGGCTCTTCTTGTTCCGCTCCGCGATCGCGATCGCTTCATCCAGCTTTCCATCCTTCAGCGCACCCGCCACCTGCTGTACGAACAAACGCGACTGCTTCCGCGCGTTGTTGTACATCAGGAACCGGTCGATCATCACGCCGAACGAATACACCGACAGAACGAACAGGATCGCCACCACGATCTTTGCGAGCAATCCCATGTTGCCCCACATCGATCGGATGTCCCATCCGGTATTGGCTTCCTGAAGCCAGGCTGCATACACAAACAGAGTTGCTAACATTCGTTTGCTCCTTATTTCCTAGGGGCCCCTGCGGACAGGAACCTGCCTTATGATTTCTTCTACTTCTACTGAGCGGCGCTCCGGTCCCACGCTTCCTTCACGCCGCCCCTGAAACTACTGGGCCAACGAGAAAATAACGTCGATTTCCGTGTCGACTTCCACCGGGTCGCCGTTCAACAGTGTTGGCTGATACCTCCACTGCTTCACCGCGTCCAGCGCCGACTGCACCAACAGCGGGTGCCCCGACACGACCTGCAACTGCTCCACATTCCCGCCTTTGCCGATGATCGCATGTAGCTTCACCGTGCCGCTGATGCGCGTCTGCCGCGCTAGTGGCGGGTATATTGGCTGTACTTTGTTGATGAGCTTTGCAGCCTGCACTGCGCCGCCCACGCGTGTGCGCGTCACGGCCGCCTTCGGTGGCGGCGGCGCCGCTGTTCCCGCTCCGCCGATTACGCCGCCGATTACGCCGCCCATCGATCCACCCGCGACGCCTCCCGGCACGCCTCCGGCGATTCCGCCCATACCCATGTCGGGCGGCTGCTCTTCTTCCTTAATGATCTTTAAGTCCTTCGGGATGACCTTCGGCGCCACCAATTTGCCGGCTTCCATCAGGTGCTGCACCGGCTTTATCTTCACCACCTGCACTGGGGCCGGCGGCGGTGGAGGAGGAGGAGGAGGCGGTGGCGCCAGCAGGATCGAAGACATCAACGTCTTCGGCAGCGCTTCCGTGTAAATCAAAGGAATCAGGATCAGAATTCCCAGGAAGACCACCTGCACCGCCATCGACAGAAATACCGTCCATGGCTTGTTGGTCTTCTTCTTTCCACTTGTTGATTCGACCATTTCTTCAAACATGGGTAGCCACTACCTCCTCCCAGCGGTTGCGAGCCTCGGCTGGCCTTCGCCTCCCCGGGTTTTGTTGCCGGCTGCGGTTCCGGTGCCTGCCGCCACGCCCTGTCCCCGCCAACGGTTCCATGCGACAACCAGCGGTGCGGCGATACCAAAACTCGAATACGTTCCTATCACGATCCCCACCACCAGCGCGAAAGCGAACGCTCTCAGCACCTGGCCGCCCATTAGGAACAGGACGAGCACGGTAAGGAATGTCAGTCCGCTGGTCAAGATCGTTCGCGACAAAGTCTGATTAATCGACTTGTTCACTACGTCCGCGAACGGCTCTTTCCTCAGCAAGCGATTGTTTTCCCGGATCCGATCGAAGATCACGATCGTGTCGTTCATCGAGTAACCGACCAAGGTTAACAACGCCGCGATGACGGTCAGCGAAATCTCAAATCCGAAGATCTTGAACAGCCCCAACGTGATTAACACGTCGTGAAACACGGCGATGACTGCGGCTGCCCCGTATACCCACTCGAACCGAAAGGCAATATATACCAGCATGCCCGCCAACGCATAGAGGGTTACTCGTATGGCCTGATTGCGTAACTCGCCACCTACCTTCGCTCCTACGATCTCCGCGTTGCGAATCGCGAACGGTGCCAGCGAGTAGTTGTCCTTCAGGGACGTAGTCACCGCGGCAGTCGCTCCGTCCACGCGCGACAACTCGTCAAAGCTCGTCAATACTCCGTTCTTGTTCTTGTCGCGATACGCCAGAAGGCTTTTCGCCAGCGTCTGATACTTGTCTCCCGCATTCACGGAAAGCCCCAGCGGATCTTTCTCCGAGAGAACCGCCGCCAGCGACGACGGTGTCGCTGAATTGAAATCCGGTTTCGATGCGTTGCTCACACCGTACGTGGCATTCAGCGCCGCCAGCACCTTGGTCTTTCCTTCGTCCCGTGCCTGCTCGTCCTGCCCGCTTTGCTCCACGAAGATCATCACTTCATTCGCGTTCGGGCTGGCTATGTCGCTGATGCTCTGGATTTCGCTGTTCCCCAGCCCTTGCGCCTGGAGGCCGGTGCGCAGGCTATCGATATTGGGGGGTTGGGCGAACCGCACGTCCACATTTGTGCCGCCCCGGAAGTCAATTCCGTACTTAATCCCGCCCTTAAACAAAATGGCCGACCACCCGATGACCAGCAGGATCCCGCTTAAAGCGAAGAAATACTTAGCCTTGCCCATCCAATCGATATTGGGCTGTTTGAAGAGCTCAATCATGCCGTCTCTAGCTTCCCTTCTTTAGACTCCAGGCGGTTTCCGTTTGTTCCCGTGAGTCTATCGATTCCTACTTCCCAAACCACTCCTCTATCCGTACTAAAACCTTTGGAGTGCGGCAGCGATTCATCGCCGCTTTCACTCATTTAGACACCGCTCCAAAGCCAGCCAGCTAAAGCCTTCAGCCCTCTCCAAGATCTGTCATCCTGCTTCTGCCTGCACCCAATCCGTCATTCCGAGCGAACCGAGGAACCTCTCTTCCCCGCCACTCGCCACTGACCACTCGCCACAGCCCTTAAATACTCAGCTCCGCCTGCCGGTCCATCTTCGCCAAGTGGTATTGGAAAATCGTCTTCGACACGTAAATCGCCGTGAACACGTTCGCAATCAAACCAATCGTCAAAGTAATGGCGAACCCGCGAATCGGCCCGGTGCCGAATATAAACAGGAAGAACGCCGACACCACCGTGGTCACGTGCGTGTCGATGATTGTCAGGAACGCCTTCGAGAACCCGGCCTCCACCGCCGCCGACGTCGACTTCCCGTTCCTCAGTTCTTCCCGAATCCGCTCGAACACCAGTACGTTCGAGTCCACGCCCATACCGATGGTCAGGATCACCCCAGCAATGCCCGGCAACGTCAGCACCGCCCCAAACATCGCCATCGCCGCCAGCAAAATGATCAGGTTCAGGATCAACGCCAGCACCGCGTTCACTCCGCTCAACCGGTAGTAGATGACCATGAAGATCATCACCACCAGCAAACTGAGAATCGACGCCTGCACGCCGTGGCGAATCGAGTCCGCCCCCAGCGACGCTCCCACCGTTCTCTGTTCCAAATACTTGATCGATGCTGGTAGCGCGCCCGCGCGCAACACCAGCGCCAGGTCGTGCGCCGATTCCTGACTAAAGTTCCCGTCAATTCGGCCCTGATCCTCGATCCGGCTCTTGATCACCGGCGCTGAATACACCTTGTTCTCCAACACGATCGCCATCTGCCGGCCCACGTTCGCTTCCGTAAATTGCCCGAACCGCCGGCCCGCTTCGGATGACAGCACAAAGTTGATCTGCCACTGGCCCGGCATGTCGGTACTCCGGGACTCGGTCGCGCTTCGCAAATCCCGGCCGGTCACCGCCGCCGTGCGTTCCACTAGGTAATACACGGTCGAATTGTCTGGCGCGCCTTGTGCGTTTCGACCCTCGCTTCTCCCTTGAATCACCTGAGTGCCGGCCGGCAGCACCCCGCCGTGTGCCGCAAGTGCCCCCGCTTCCGATGGATATGTCGTCGGGTCTGAAACCAGCTTCAATTCCAACTGCCCGCCCGCCTGGATCACGTTCTTCGCCCGTTCCGGATCGCTTTCACCAGGCAACTGCACCAGAATTTCGTTGTCCTGGCCCGCGCGTCCGCGCTTCTGAATCGTCGGCTCCGTCAAGCCCAGCGCGTTGATACGCCGCTCGATGGTCTCGAGCGACTGCTGCATCGTCGTCTCTTGAATGCGCGCCACGGAACTCGGCCGCATTGTCAACATGTACGCGTTCGCCTCGCCCGGCGCAGAACCCAACTCCCATTCCCCTTCATAGGTCTGGTGAATCAGGTCGCGGAATTGCGAAACCGGATCAGGATTCTTCACCACGATGTGCGTATCATCCGCGCGCCGCACTCCCTCGTAGTGAATGTTCCCTTGGCGCATCGCCGACGTCAGCCGGTCTACCGTCTGGTCCGTTTCCTGCGCGATCGCTTCCGGCACCTGCACCTGCAACACCAGGTGCGTCCCGCCCTGCAGGTCCAGTCCAAGTCTGATTTGGTTGGAGAAGTTGCTCTTCACCTGCGCCCATGACGTCGGAAACGTTGGCATACACAAAACGAAATAAACGCAGATGACCACGACCGCCACAATAAAGCCTGCTTTGTACTTCAAGTTGGGATTCATGTTAGAAGGTCTGGCACGGCTGCTGATTCGCCGGCGTGGAGTTACTTGGCTTCATCGCTGCTCGTCTCCACCTGGCCAATCGCCGCTCGCGCCACTCGTATTTTGACGTTATCGGCGATCTTCAGAATGATGGTGTCGCCGTCTATACCATTGATGGTGCCGTAGATTCCCGAGGTGGTGATCACCTTGTCGCCATTCTTGATGGCGCCGAGCATCTCCTGCACCTTCTTACGCTGCCGTTGTTGCGGCAGGATCACTAGAAAATACATGATGCCGAACATCAGCATCAGCGGGAGCAACATTCCACCAAAAGCGCCGCCAATTCCTCCGCCACCCGCCTGCATTACCAAAAGGGCCGCTACACTCATTCCTTCGTCGACCGTACCCTTTCCGATCTTCCCTACATCCAAACTCCTGCTAGATTCCGTGCCACAGCTATTCCTGCCTGTGCTCTTCCCGTCCGGGTGCCTTTGTAGGGACGGCCTTCTGAAACCGTCCGCTCTCCTTGTAGCGGCGGGTCTTTAGACCCGCATGAAGAATATCCCACCGAAAGCGGTCTATTTCCCCGCTTCCCCTTCCCCGCCCGATTCTCGTCCTGAGACCTCGATCGCCCTGACACCACAACCATTCTTGGGGGTCTTCCGATCGAACGGCAACTAGCCACCCGCTTCAGGCCGGGCCCGCCTCATACCGCGCGCGCAGCCCTGTCGCGAACTTTTCTAGCTGTCCAAAACAAATAGCCTCTCGGATTTGCCTCATTATGTCAAGGTAAAACCAAACATTGTGGTGGGTCGCCAGGATCGCCGCAGTGATCTCTCCTGCTGCAAATAAGTGCCGCAAATAGGCACGCGTATACCGTTGGCACACCGAGCATTTGCACTTCGCATCGACCGGCCGCTGGTCCTCTATATACCGCGCGTTCTTGATCAGTACTTTTCCTTCGCTGGTGTACAGGCATGCGTGCCGCGCAGCCCGCGTCGGCAGCACGCAATCCATCATGTCGATCCCGCGCGCCACGTAATCTGCAATCTGCTCCGGCCTTCCCACGCCCATCAGGTACCGCGGTCGGTCCTTCGGCAACAGCGCCGTCACCTCAGCCGCCATTTCGCAGGTCACTTCGTGCGGCTCCCCCACCGCCAGCCCGCCCACGGCGTAGCCCGGAAAATCCAGCTCCAACAATTGCCGTGCGCTCTCCCGACGCAAATCCCCAAACGTCGCTCCCTGCACAATCCCGAATTGCCATTGTGCCGGCTCACCGTTCCTCTGCGTATATTCCTGAAAGTACTTTCGCGCTCTCCCCGCCCACGCTGTCGTTCGCTTTAACGCCGCTTCCGCCACGTTCCTCGGCGCCGGTGTCTCGATGCATTCGTCCAGCACCATCGCGATGTCCGACCCCAGCGCCAGTTGAATCTCCGCCGCTTTCTCCGGAGTCAGCAGATGCTCGCTCCCATCCAGGTGCGACCGGAACCGTACTCCTTCATCTGTGATTTTTCTCAAGTCCGCCAGGCTGAACACCTGGTATCCGCCGGAGTCCGTCAGAATCGCGTTCTTCCAGCTCATGAACGCGTGCAGCCCGCCGAGCTTCTTCACCAGTTCGTGTCCCGGCCGCAAGTACAAATGATATGTATTCGCCAGGAGGATTCCCGCGCCTATCTCCTCGAGCGCTTCCTGTCGCAGCCCCTTCACCGTCGCCGCGGTCCCCACCGGCATGAACACCGGCGTCTCAATGACGCCGTGCGGCGTAGTCAACCGCCCCCGCCGTGCCCCCGTCGCTTCCGTTTGCTCAACTTGAAATGAAAATCCAGCCAATGTAGCACAGGGCAAGTCTTCGAGCCCTGCGGCCCTTCCGAATGTGGCGGCGGTTCTTCAGACCCATCCGTTTTTCCAGCCGCCAAATTGCCCTGTAGAGGACGCTTTACGCGTCCATCTTGGGGTCGCTTTTATTCTATCAGGATGAAATGAATCCCCATGCCACCCGGCATATCACCCACAACGCAAACGCCCCGAACACGATCGTGTATGACTTTCCGCCCTTCAGTTTCTTGGGATTCACCGCCGCAAATCCCATTCCCAGCAGCACCAGCTTCCAGAATTCCAGGACGTCGACGTTCTTGCATAAATTCATTAGCCACTTAGCTGCATCCTCCGGCAGCAAAATCGCCAGGTTCGTTGCCACTGGGTTTTCTAAATCGAAGCTTCCCACCGGCTTCAAAAAAAGCACCGTGATAAACAGAATCGTTCCTATCACGGTCGCGGGCACCAGTGCATGTGAAACGATCGCAAACGATTGCGTGAAATTTACACCCGCGCCCGCCATCAGGTTGTAAGCGCCTAACAGCACCACCGAAACCAGGAGTATCCCTATAATCGGCGCGGGAATTCCGAACACATACGAGAAGATCGGCGCAGCTTTCACGCCCCCTTCGATCTGCTTTTGCTTGTCCTCCGGGCTCATATTTGCCGTTCGAGGACTCTTTTCCATCTGTTGCGTCATGTACCCGCGCCAGTCGAAATGCGAGTTCAGCGCAATCACTCCCACCAGCGACAGCCCCACGATCAGTGCCATCGGCGCGATCCAACTCGGCTTCCTCACAATGTCTTCGAACGTCGCTTTTGGCGAAAAAAACATCCCGATAATTCGCCCCACCGGCGAAATTGCCGCTTGCGGCTGGGCTTCCGGCGTAGGCATAGTCGTCGTGGCCATTGAGGACTCCTTCCACCACAGAATGTAGCTGCGGGTCTTCAGACCCGCGCTTTTTGTAGCGCCGTGGCTCTAGCTTGCCCTGACCCAAGAAGGGCCCGGCATCTTCCGTCGGCTGTTTCCAGGGACCGTTCTGCCGGTTACTACGCGCCACCCGCCCGCAAAATATCACACCGCTTCTGCCCCGGACACTTTCAACCTTTCACTTTATACTTTGCACCTTATACGGTTTCCTATGCCCTTGCGAAGAAGAAATACCTCTCCTCCAGCCACTCGCCACTTCCGTCCTTACTTCATTGCGCACCTATAACCCGCTCCGTCCCTCGCCCACCCTAAAATAAACCCATGCCCACCATCACCTGCCCCCGCTGCGGCTCCCCTGTCTCCTTTCGCCGCGCCCTCAACATGAGCAGCAAACCTTTCTGCAATCGTTGCGGTTGGAACCTCGACCGTGCCGAAGCCGCTCTCAACGCCAAATCTAGCCTTATCACTTTTCTGCCTCTCGGGATTTTCGCCGCCATCTTCCTCTTTATCGCTTTTGCGGGGAGGTCAACCGCTAAGGGCAATCCTGCCATCCTCTTTTTCGTTCTCCCCTTCTTACTTTTCGTCGGGATTATTCCGATTGTCAGTTACTACTCCACAAAAAAAGCCATCGCCGCTGCAAAACAGACGATTAACCCTGATCTGGCCGTTGCCCAGCCGCCCCTCGATCCGCAACTGCAAATCCTGCAATCCATGCCGCGCCCTCGACGCGTCCGCATCCGCTTCGCCGGTAATCTTGCTCCCGTCGTCATCGCTTTCGCCGCCATCGCCATCCTGAACGGCATTCTCTTTATCGCCATCAGCCGTTCGCCCCGTCACGACAATCCGAACTCCTTCGCGCCCTTCATTCCCCTGTTTTTCGTCATGATCGTTTTCGCGGCAGTCGTGCTTGTTCCCTTTTTCCGAGACAAGCGCAACCTTCCCCTCCTCCGCGACGGCGAACTAGCCTTCGCCCGCGTCGTCTCGCAAAAAACCGTCCAACAAGGCAAAACTTCCTATAGCAGCATCGATTACCAATTCAAAACGAATGACGGCCTGCAAATCCTCAGCACCGCCCGCGACCTCACCAACTCTGTCTTCGAAGACATGACCATCCCTGTCTTCTACGACCCCACCAACCCCGACAAAAACGTCACCCCCTCCGCCACCTACCTGAAAATCGTCACCACCCTCTGACTTTGGAGTGCGGCGATTCATCGCCGCTTTGGGGGTCGCCCTAACGCTGCAGGCCCCAGTGCTTGAGGGTGCCCCATCCTTCGCGCGTCGTTTTCGCGAAGGGTGGGCTCTGACGATCGAAAGGCAACCGGTTCTTCTCTTCCGCTTCTTCTCTTCCGCTTCTTCTCTTCCGCTTCTTCTCTCTCGCTTCTTCTCTCTCGCTTCTTCATTCACGCAAAAAATAAACCTGTCATCCTGAGGAGCGTTTCTGCCTGCATCGCAGGCAGGCGACGAAGGATCTCAACCGATCCTTTTTCAACGCGCGTCCGCCGGCGCAATTCTCCGACTCCCGCCTCCCAACGCTGTTCTATACTCCCCTCGAGATGCTCCCACTCCCCACGGAACCCGGCCCCGCCAAGCCCTTCCGCCCCGGCCAGCGCCTCAACGCTTACCGCAACCTCATCCTCCAGGACCCGCCTCGCAACGTAACCCTGAATCCCATCGCCAAGCTCGCGCTCCTCGTCCCGCTCTTCCTCCTCTGGATTTTCTGCCTGAATCTCGTCGTCGTTCTTCGCCACCCTCGACAAACCGGCGAACTCCAACTCCTCGCTCTCTTCGCTATTCCCGTTCTCCTGGCCGTCATCGCGAGAGTCATCATCAACTTTATCGGTCAACGCAAGCTCCTGCACACTGGCTCCTATTCCATCGGCACGGTCGTCGCCAAACAAAAGCCCGGTTTCTGGAGCTTCGGCAAAAGCATGATCGCGTTCGAATTTCCCGTAGGCGGCCACAAACCCATGACCGGCCGCGCCTTCGACTGGTCCGGCAATCTCGCGCAAGGCAAATCGGTCGTCGTGTTCTACGACCCCTCCGACATCTCTCGCTACGTCGCTCTCTGCTCGACTCCCTGGCAGGTCCGCACCGAATCCGGCGAACTCTTCCGCCCCTAGCCGCCACAAAAAATTCGCGATTCCGAACGGAGTCTGCGGAGTGAGCAACTCTGCGCCATCGCACGTTTTTTTTGTGCGATGAATCTCTCTTTGGTTTCGAAGAGAATGACGCTTCGCCCTCCCGCACTTTCTTTGTAGGGGTCCAGCATTGCTGGACCCCATGTCCACACGATCACCGCGACTTGGATCGAAACTCCCGCCACACGCTTCACCTTCCCGTCTCCCGCCCCGAGTACACTAATAAGCTCCATGGCCACCGCCACCACTCACCGTGTCGACTGGTCCCTCCTTTGGGCGCAGCGCTCCTTCCGTTTCTTCTTCACCGCCATGTTCGTCTCCCTCTTCGGCTCGGGCATGAACTTCATCGCCGTGAGCTGGTACATCATGTCTGCCACGCATTCCACCCTCGCCGTCAGTTGGCAAGTCATCGTCGTCACTCTTCCCGGCCTCGTCGTTCCGTTCCTCGGCGGCGTACTTATCGACCGCTACGACCGCCGCTACCTCGGCGTACTGCTTGATCTCGCCCGCGGCTTCGCGGTTCTCTCCATCGCCTACATCGCCTGGCGCGCGCATCTCCAACTCTGGCATCTCTACCTGATGACCCTCATCACCGGCACCGGCTCCGCCATGTACTGGGCCAACGTCAACGCCCTCGTCCAGGAAGTCATTCCGCCCAGCCAGTTCACCGGCGCGAATGCCGGTGTTCTGGTCGGTGTGCAGACTGGCATGTTTCTCGCCGGCATGTTCGTGGGTTTCTTCTACGACAACTTCGGCATCGCCGGAATTCTCTTCATCGACGGCCTAACGTATTTTGTCTCCGCTTTCTGCTTGTGGTCACTCCGTTCCGGATACGTCTCCCCGCTCGATCATCGCCAGTATCCGCGTGAATACTCCGAATCCTCTGAAGCCACCGCGCAAGCCCTCGAAGCGGGTGAAAATCCCGAAGTCGCTGAAGCCGGCCTCTCGCTCTCCGTCTACTCCGATATGAAAGAAGGTTTTGGCTATCTTCGCGAGCAACCCGTCGTCCTCGCGCTCGGCGTCACTCACGCGTTGCTCATGGCCAGCATCGTCAGCTCCAACGTCGTCCTCGTCGCGCTTGTCGACCAGATTCTTCACGCCGGCGCTCATGGCTTCGGCCTCATCGAAGCCGGCTGGGCCGTTGGCGCGATCCTTGGTGGATTTCTCGCCAGCCAACTCCCGCAGCATTTGCGCCTGCCTTTATATGTCGCGGCCATGGCCGGCATGGCCCTCGGCCACGTTGCCATGCCCTTCGTCACGTTTCTGGTTGGCGCCGTTACCCTGCAAGCTGCCTTTGGTTTCTTCCGCGCCCTCTCTGGCGTAGTCGCTCAATCTTCTCTTATGGCCATCGTTCCCAAACACGTCATGGGTCGCACGCAATCCGCTTTCGCCATCTTCGCTACGGTCATGCAACTCGCCATGACCGCTGCCCTCGGCTGGACTGGAAAGCATCTCTCCATCGCCATCGGCTTCTTCCTCCTCGCCGCCCTCTACTCCGCCGCCACCATCACCGCCTCCCGCGCCCGCTCCCTCCTGGCCTTGGCCTCTTGATTCCGTTCTTGTAGGGGCGGCTTTACGCCGCCCGCCTTGGAGTGCAACGATTCATCGCCGCTTTCACGGTCCAAACATTCCATCCGAATCATCCGCAACCCACATCACAAGCAACCTGCCATCCTGAGGAGCGTTTTGTGCGACGAAGGATCTCAACGTCAGCCTTATCGCGATCTCATTCCAGCGCATCAACCAATCCCGTCATTCCGAACGCAGTCCGCGCAGTGAGGAACTCTGCGCCATCACACGCCTTTTGTGCGATGAATCTCTCTTTCTCCGTACTCGCCACTCGCCACTTCTTCCTCACTTCCTTACCTCCTTGCCTCCCTGCTGCTAAACTCACTCCTCCATGGAAATCACCACCATCCAACCCTTCCTCCAATACTTCTCCAACGTCCGCGAACGCACCCTCCGCGTCGCCCGCTGCGTCCCGCCGGACAAACTCGACTGGTCCTACGCCCCCGGTCGCTTCACCCTCGGCGATCTTCTCCGCCACATCGCCGTCACCGAGCGCTACCTCTTCGCCGAAAACGCTCAAGGCCATCCGAGCCGCTACACTTCTCACGGCAAGGAATTCGGCGAATCTTACGAGCAGATTCTTCTGTTAATGGATGACCTTCACAAACAATCGATGGAAATCTTCGCCCACCTGACCGACGAAGACCTGCAGAAGAAATGCCCTACGCCCGGTGGCGTCCAAATCACCACCTGGAAG
>Ga0207780_1000100_pt1 | contig 21142 bp, 23 predicted proteins | sample LuqExpMetageno45_FD_187803 | JGI IMG/M metagenome (GOLD analysis project Ga0207780, IMG submission 187803) | Tropical forest soil microbial communities from Luquillo Experimental Forest, Puerto Rico - Sample 45 (SPAdes) | ecosystem: Environmental > Terrestrial > Soil > Tropical forest ...
CGAAGCTCAAAACTCTTCCCACCGTGCAGACGCAAACCTTCGTTCCGCCCGTCGCTAACCACGTCCCGCATCTCGTAATCAGTTACGACCAGTCCAAAATCAAAATCTCCGCCATCGACGTCAAAAAGCAAATGCGCGCCGGCAAGCCTCGCATCGAACTCAACCCCAGCACTGGCGGCGCTCCCGCTAGCGCCGGACTCCCCGGTGGCAGCAACGTGATCGTCGTCGGCGTCTGGATGCTCCAGCCCAGCGAAGACGCCATCGTCGCCAACCGCCTCTACGAAGTCCTAAGCTCCGCGATGTAGCGCGGCTTTCAGGTCGCCATCTCGCCCTTGTAGGGGTTCAGCACTGCTGAACCCCATGTCCGCACGATTCCATTTTGCTGCGGTTTGGTAGGGACCGCCTTCTGAGGCGGTCCGCCACCCATGTTGTGTCCCGCGCCGATGTGCTTGAGGGTGCCCCATCCTTTCTGCGACTCTTGCGGAAAGGCTGGGCTCTTACAATCCGACAGCGAAGGTACTCTGCTCCTTTCTTCCGTCGTGTATCCTTAACATCGCAACATCACGCAATGGCCCCCTTCACCCTTTCCGCCACCGACCGCCTCTTCCTTCTCACCGGCGCAGGCGTCTCCGCTGAAAGTGGCATCCCTACCTTTCGCGATGCCAATGGCCTCTGGCGCAACTACCGTTTCGAAGAAGTCGCTTCTCCTCACGCCTGGCGCCGCGATCCGCAGCTCGTTTGGGATTTCTACTCCATGCGCCGCCGGGTCGCCGCGAACGCCAAGCCCAATCCGGCACACCACGCGATCGCCGCACTCCAACATCAGCTTCCAGATCGCCTGTTCCTCTGCACACAGAATGTCGACAATCTCCACGAACAAGCCGGCTCTACCCATGTCGTCCATATGCACGGCGAACTCTTCAAATCCCGCTGTGACTCTTGTTCTCGCCCACCGTTCGACGATTCGCGACTCTACGAACAGCCCGCCGCGATTCCCCGTTGCCACGAATGCGGCGGACAAATCCGCCCGCACATCTGCTGGTTCGGCGAAACTCCTTTTCATCTCGACGAAATCTTCTCCGCTCTCGACAACGCCACCATCTTCCTCGCCATCGGCACTTCCGGCACCGTCGAGCCCGCCGCCAGCTTTGCCGCCCACGCTTCCCGCCACGCCAGAACCTATTACGTTGGTCCCGAGCCGCCCGCCAACCTCCGCGTCTTTCACCATTGCTTCCTCGGCAAAGCCGGCGAAATCCTCCCCGACCTTTTCCCCTAGTTCGGCTCCTCCTTTGTACTTTCCACTTTTCACCCTATACTTTTCACGGTTTCGCCTTATTTCTTACGAGACGGCGCTGCGCTAGCCTCGGGACCAAGTCCATGACCGCTTCTCCAGAACCCAGGGAATTCCGCTTCAAGCCACGCGCCCTCGTCATGCTCGCCGCCTTCGCGATCGCCGCGGCGTACGCCGTTTTCATCATCGTTGCCCGTTACGAATCCGACCGTGCACTCGAACGCCGCAACGCGCAGGAAGCCGCCGAAAAGCGTCTCGCCGACGACCGCGCCGCCGTCGAGCAGCTCGGTGGGTCCGAGCTCGCTATCCGCGCTCTCTACGTCTCCCCCTCCACCATCCGCGCCGGCCAATCGGCCCAACTCTGTTACGACGTCGCCAACGCCAGGACCGTGACCCTGGACCCGCCAGTCGCCGGCGTCTGGCCCTCGCACTACCGCTGCTTCGACGTATCCCCCAAGAAAACAACCACTTACACTCTGACCATCGCCGGCTCCTTGGGTGCGCCGCAATCCCAATCCGTCAAAGTCACCGTCAAATGACGCAGGCCTTTGTAAGGGTCCTGCATTTGCTGGACCCCATCTCGGCAACATCCCTCCGTCGCCTGGGTTACCTCCAATCCACTTGTCGCCGGCTTTCTCTCTTGTTTATAATGGTTTCCACGCGGAGTCCGGCTTTGCTGGGCTCCGCGTCACTTTTCTGACGACGCGGAACTCTATGTCTGATCCAATCGCCATCATTAAGCAGAAGCTGCAAAGGGAAATCGACGCCCTCGAACGCGAGCTCAACATTGAGCTCCCCAAAGAAATCGCCGTCGCTCGCGCCCACGGTGACCTCTCCGAAAATGCCGAGTACAAGTTCGCCAAGGAGCGCCAGGGTTACGTCAACGCCAAAATCGGCCAGCTCAAAAAGCGCATGGGCGACCTCGGCATGCTCAATCTCTCGAACATCCCCAAGGACCGTTCCGGCTACGGCTCCCGCATCGTCGTGATGGACCTGCAGCGCAACGCCAAAGTGGAATACAAACTCGTCAGCAGCGAAGAAGCCGACGTCGAAAAGGGGCTCATCTCCACGACGTCGCCGATCGGTCGCGCTCTGCTCAATCGCAAAGTCGGCGATGAAGTCCAGGTTGCCACTCCCGCTGGCAAGAAGGAATTTGAGGTCGTCAAGCTCGTCACTATTCACGACGAGGCTTGAACGTTTCGCGCGCTTGTTCCCCAGCAACGACGCAGCTTAAACTGTCCTCCAGCCTGTTCCGCAGGGCGAACGCAGTTTGCGCTTGTCCGCCGTGGCCAGGTGAAGGCGGGTGAGGGTCCAATGTTGTATTGGGGTAACGGTTCCGCTCTCGGCGCTCTAGCCATCCTCGGCTATTCCGTCTTTCTTCTTGGCGCCTTCTATTTCTGGCGCAATCGCTCCGATTTCACCATTTGGGTCGACAGCGAACTATCCCTCTTCCGCCGCAACCTCTCCCGCTACGTCCCCGCCGGCGGGTTCTATCTCCGCCGCGGCGAATCCCGTCTCCGCGTGATCCCCGTCAGTTTCTTCCACTCTGCCATGGAACTTCCCCGCCGCCGCTTCTGCCTCGGCGCCTTTCTCCTCGTCCTCGGCCTCTCCCTCTTCCTCCTCGACTTCTTCGTGTAGTTAGTCAGTGGTCCGCAGTCGGCGGTCCTTGGTTACCTTCGTTTAGCAACCGCGAGCCTCTGCCTTTTCTTACTCGCCACTCGCCACTAACCACTCGTCACCTCGGTGTTATCTGCTATCCTTCTTCTTCCTCTCATGCGCCCTTCCCTCATCGTCCACGGTGGTGCCTGGGACATCCCCGACGACGCCGTTGACGCCTGCAAAGAAGGCTGCCTTCGCGCGCTTCACGCTGGTTGGGCCGTGCTTAGCAACGGCGGTCACGCCCTCGACGCGATTGAAGCTTCTATCACCGTTCTCGAAGACGATCCCGTCTTCGACGCCGGCTACGGCTCGCATCTCAACCTCGACGGCTTCGTCGAGTGCGACGCCATCGTCATGGACGCCGCCACACTCAAAGCCGGCTCCGTCGCCGGTCTGCACCGCATCAAGAATCCCATTCAAGCCGCGCGCGCCGTCTTCGAAAAGTCTCCCCACATGATGCTCATCGCCGAAGGCGCGGAAAAATTCGCTTTCCAGCAGGGCATCCCGCTCTGCGATCCAGCGGAGCTCATCTCTCCCGCGGAACGCGAAGCCTGGGAACGTTGCCGCGTCGACTCCCACGCCGCCGAGCATCATCGCGGCCACGAGCAGGGCACCGTTGGCGCCGTCGCTCTCGACGACCAGGGCCGCCTCTTCGCCGCCACTTCCACTGGTGGGACCTGCTGCAAACTTCCGGGACGCGTCGGCGACTCTCCGCTCATCGGCTGCGGCTGCTACGCCGATCACGAAACCGGCGCCGTCTCGTCCACCGGCTACGGCGAAGCCATCATGCGCGTCGTGCTGGCCAAGACCGCCTGCGATTTTCTGCGCCCCGCCGCCTCCACCCCTGCGCGCGCCGCGCAAGCCGCTGTGCAACTCCTCGCCAAACGCGGCAGAGGCACCGGCGGCCTTATCCTCCTCGACAAATCTGGGAACCCCGGCGCCGCCTTCAACACGCCTCGCATGGCCTACGGCCTAGTCAACCCCGACGCCACCCTCTTCGCCGCGGTCTGATTGCTCCTCATGTAGCGCTGGCTTTCATGCCAGCGCCTTTGGAGTACGGCGATTCATCGCCCCTTTTCTTTCGTGCTCGTGTAGTGGCCAGTCTTAAGACTGGCCAGCGGAAGTCCGCGAGCGCGCCCGGGAGCGCCACTCATCAGCGTGGCCGGGTTTCGCCGTTCCCGGGAACGCCATCTCCGCCCCATCTCGCGTTTTTCGCGAGATGAACAACCGCCGTCTTGGCGTGTCTTGACTCTGCCTATGTAGCGCTCCTTCATCCCAGCTCTTCTCACTGCGTGCTTCTTCTGTGCTCGTGTAGTGGCCAGTCTTTAGACTGGCCAGCGCAAATCCGCGAGCGCGTTCTTACCCTTCTTGTGGCGCGCCCGATTGAGTGGTACCCGGTGTGCAAGCATATTTTCAGGGAGAAAAAGATGAAGACTGTCGCGGAGTGGTTGAAGAAACATCCCAACGTTAAAGCGCGAATGTTCGAGCGAAATTACAAGAAACAAAAGTGGTTCCAGGAGACATGAGGCCGTCCGCCGACCGTAACCAATTGCCCACCCAACTCCAACTCGTCCAGCAGGAATTCCGCTTTTGCTTGATCGGTCGAGGAACAGTTTGGGTCGGTCTCAGTCTTGATGATCCTCGTCTAGCGCAGGGCGCCTTTCGGACCGGCCTTCTCCTTCGAATGGACGACGTCGATTCTTCGATACGGCTCAATGTCTTTCGTGTGGCACCTCGGGCACATGTCATTGCAACAACAACTCCAAACGTCGACCCATTTTGTCCCATGCTGCCGGCAGCGATAATAATTTATGAATTGCTTCTCTGGCATTGAATCCTCCTTCAAACGACTCCACACTTTTTGCATTGCACGTACTGGTTCCATGATCTAATTCCCGCATGGACCTTGCCCTGCCCACCAAAGGTCTTGATCGATACAAAAGCCTCTCCCAACGGGCCCGTCTTTCCAGCGAATCTTGGGCCGCTCGCGAACTTTACTACCCACGCTGCTCTTCCGACTCGCTCAGCGTGCTTCCAGGGAACACCCCTGTCCTCGATTATCGGTGTCCCGATTGCTCCTCGGGCTTTCAATTAAAAAGCGCGGCCTCTGCCTTCCGCACGAGGCTCACCGACGGCGCATATTCGCAAATGCGTGCAGCTATTCTCGAAGGTCGTACGCCAAATCTCTTGCTCCTGCAGTACCAGCTCAACCCGCTCTCGGTAATGTCACTACTCTTCATCCCTGATTTTGCCTTCACGCTCTCAGCTCTCGAACGTAGGCCTCCACTGGCCTCAACGGCGCGACGTGCGGGCTGGATCGGCTGCAACATCCTCCTGCAGCATATCCCCACCGATGCTCGCATTCCTTTGGTTCACAACGAGCAGGTCGTCCCCGCACACCGCGTTCGCCGCGCATTCCAGAAACTCAAGCCCCTCGCTTCCCTTAGCTCAGATAATCGCGGCTGGACCCTCGACGTTTAGGCGTCGTCCGCCTTCTCAAGAAGAAGTCTTTCGACTTGTCGGAAGTCTACGCGTTCGAACAACGCCTATCGCACCTACACCCTAGCAATCGGCACGTCCGCGATAAAATCCGTCAACAACTCCAAGTTCTTCGCGATATGGATATTTTGGCCTTCCGAGGCGGTGGACGCTACGAGGTTATAGGATAGACAGCGGATTATTGGCTGGCAGACGCAACCCCCACCGCCTGCAAAAACACCTTATCCTCCGCAGTCAGCCGCTCTTCGAACGAAGCGTCGCGAGCCTCCCGCTCATTCGAAACGCGCAGATCGGGCACGGAGTAAGCCGCGAACAGCGGCTGGAACAAAGGCCGCGGCAAATTGATCTTCGGCCATTTCGGGAAATCATTATTACTCATAGGGCGGATACCTGTTTCCATTCCAGCAGCATTCCCGCCGCCGGTGAAATTCATTTTTGCGAAGCGGAGCATCCAAGGCTGTGATAGAGCGCACAGTTCCATAGGATAACTACATAATGTTGTTGACAACAAGGTATACTCAGCCCATACTACACGCGCAGATAACTTCGCCCGCGCACCCCCGCGGGCTTTTTCATTTACAACCAAGTTTTCCCCCTGGAGCCAAACCATGCCTAGAAATCCCGATCGCACCGAATTGTGTCAATTCACCTTCTCCGACGGACGCCGTTGCACCATGCCCCAATTCCCAGACGACCTCGGCTTCTGCTACTACCACGGCCAGCAATGCCGCGAACGCCTCCACGCCAAGGAGGCCGGCCGCCAGGTCAGTCGCTTCCTCGAAACCGACATCATGACCGCTTGCGATCTCAGTTGCACTCTCTCCGCGCTTTTCGGCGCCACCGCCGAAGGACTCATTAAACCCAAGCGCGCCAAAACTCTCGCCTACCTCGCCGGTCTCATGCTGCAAACTCACAAACTCGCCAAATCCGAATTTCTCGAAGCTTACGAGCAGACCTGGCCGGAGGTGGTTTCCCACGGCCCCGCCTTCAGTCCTCCCGTAGACCAACTCAACACCCCGGTTCTGGTTCCCGATCCTCCCGCGAACTCCTCGCCGGAATCAGAACTGGCCGCCACATCATCCGCTGAATGCCCCTCGCCCTCCTCTGATTCATGCCCCGATGAAACCGAGGAAGTTGCTCCGGACGAGCCCCCTTCTTCCGCCGATAACGGCACCCCGGCGTAGTCTCTGCTCTACAAAATCTACTAACCCGTTCAAAGTCAACACATCCAGAAAAACTCCGAGAAGCGCTTTCGGTAACCACTTTCTAAGTCAACACTTCCAAAATTCCATTTCTCCTAACCACCTTTCAAGTCAACACTTCCGCAAAAAAGGGGGGGTAACTCCGTACAGCCATAAAAAAGCGCGTGGCGAGGTCCCAACGGACCGATCGCCACGCGCCGCTCTGGTTTCACTTTTGTTTGGTGGAAGCCGTTTAGCCGTTTTGCGCGGCGACTCGCACGCACAGGAACTGGCCATCGGCCGCGGGCGCGTAGTCGACCGCCACCGTGGTTCCGACTTTCACGTGGCCTTGTACCTGCGTATTCTTATCGATCATGAACTTCATCGTCTGCCCGTCTGTGCTGTTGACGGTGAACGAGTGGCCCTGATCACCGATGTCGGTCACTTTGCCGGTGACCGACTTGGTCTCCTGTTGCGGCGGCTGCTCTTGCGGTGGCTGTTGCCCCGGTTGCTGCCCGGGCTGTCCCGGCTGCGGTCTTGGCGGGTTCTGCGTGCCCTGCAGCATTCCCGGTGCGCCTGCCAACAACAGGCCGCCCAACGAAATGCCGATCAGAATTTTGCGAATCATGGAACTCTTCCTCCGGATGGATTCGCTGGGCGGGTTGCTTCTTGCACCAGGCATGCCACTCGGCCCCCCGATTTCCCTGTATCCTGCCAATCCGTTGTGGAGGCGCTGGTTATGTTTTCACGCGGAGATTTTCAGTCGCGAGCGGCCCATCGTTCCCTGCAGATTTTCCGCTCGCCGAGTCATTCTTTCCCTCGCGCGTGTAGGCGGCTACACACTTTTCCCGCGCATCATCGGGATAAATATGAAAAGACGCGTCGCTGCAAACCGCGCGAGTTCTACGGCCGGGCTTCGTACACGATGTTGAACGGCGTTTCGGCCGCACGCCGGAAGCGGCTGAATCCTGCCGCTGTTACTACATGCCGGATCTTCGCTTCGCCGGACTGCGCCCCGAGGCACAATCCCACTTCCTGCGAGCGTGAGCACGGCGTGCACAGCAGCGTCGAAAAGGAGTACATCATTCGGCCGACGGGATTCAGATTGTCCTTCAACTCGTCGTGTGCAAACGGCTCGACGATCATCCATGTGCCGTCGGGGTGCATGGACTGGCGGACGTGCCTGGCTGCGCCGACCGGGTCGCCCATGTCGTGCAGGCAATCGAACACGGCGACGAAGTCAAAGTCTTTACCGGGAAATTCCTTAGCCTTCGCCACCTGGAAGGTCACACGGGCCGCGACTCCTTCCTTTTCGGCGATTTCGCGCGCCGCTTCGATGGATTTGTCGTGGTAATCGAAGCCGTGGAACTTCGAGTTGGGGTAAGCCTTCGCCAGCAGAATCGTCGACGCACCTTTCCCGCAGCCCACGTCGGCCATACGCGCGCCGGACTCCAGCTTGCCTTGCACGTCTTTGAGCGAGGGGATCCAAGAGCTCACCAAGTTTGCGGCATAGCCCGGCCGAAAGAACTTTTCGCAACCATGGAATACGTCGTCGTCATGCTCGTGCCAACCCATTCCCGCCCCAGTGCGGAACGATTCGGTAATGCGCGGAACCGCCGCCAGCGTTCCGAGCGCCAGCTGAAAGGCTCCCGGCAGATACGCCGGAGAGTTTTCGTCGGCCAGCGTGAACTTCTGTTCTTCCGTGAGGCTGAACTTCTTCGTCGCGTCGTGATACGTGATATAGCCTCCAGCAGCCTGCGAAGCGAGCCACTCGCGGATGTACCGCTCGTCCGTTTGCGTTCGCGACGCGAGTTGCGCGGAAGTCATCGGCCCTTCCGCAGCCAGCGTTTTGTACAGATTCAGTTTCTCTCCAATGACGACCATGCCGGTATGCACCGCGGCACCGAGGTCGCCAACGAATTGGCCCACAAACGAGTTCAACTTCTCCATGTCCACTGCCATTTTTCTCTCCTTAGACGGCTTGATTTGCAAACCAACCACTGCGTGGACGCCACCCCCCCGGTTAACGTCCTCCGTGCACTTCGGGCGCGGAAATCGTGAAATTCGCGGAGTTTCTCAGAGTGTTTCTTGCAGTGCCGTGTCGAGGCACCAGAATTCGTCCATGCATTCCATCTTTCCGGTGATGGCTGGCGGCATCGTGGGAAAGGACTGTTGCCGCGTAATGCCGGCTGCGGGTCGGCGCGCCGTCAGTTCGCGCTTGGCTTCATCGAGAAGAATCCGCAGCAGCCAACTGCCAAAGGCTCCATCGGACGCAAACTTTGGCGGCCTCGGAGAGGCTTTGCGGAAGCAGCGCTCCACGACGTCTGTCGCGGCTGACGGGTCTCGCAACACGCGGCAGGCCACCACGTACAGGGAATCTCTCCACTTCCAGAACCGCTCGACAAACACGATGGGGTGTTCGAGCGAGGCTTCCTGGAGCGAGCCGTTCTCGGCGTCGTTGCTGTTTCTCAAGTCAAATCCAAATGCCGCGAGCCAGTTCATTGCTTCTCCATGAAGACTTGTGAGATTTTTTGCGCAAAGAAAAGACAGGAGTGCTATGCGCTTTGCGGGAGCCAAGCGAGCCGCTGGGAGGTGCTCGCCATTTTCCAGGTAATGCAGTTCGCGTTCGTCACGCGATGAATGTAGCAACGCGTGCGTCGAGAGATGTCATGGAGATGTCAAATCCGCGTCAGTTTTGCGAGAGATGGACGCAGCTTGCGGAGTCGAGACACAAAACAGGTCTACTACGCTTTGGCGGCTTTGGCCTTCAGCAGCGCCGAAATATTCGCCGGAGTAAACGGCAGCTTGCGCGGCCAGACGCCGGTTGCATCGAAGATCGCTCCTGCAACGGCAGGAGACACCAGCGCGTTCGCCGCTTCCGAGCCGCCGCCAAAACCCTTGTCGTCGCGGGAGAGCTGAACGACCTGGATTTCCGGCATCTCTTCCATGGTGAGAATTTTGTACCGGCTCCAGTTGGTGCTGGTCACTTTGGATTTGTCGAAGGTCACCTCTTCCTTCAGCGCTTCGCTCAAGCCCATCACCACGCCGCTCTTCATGCAACGGTCGAGTTGCCGCGGATTGATGATCTTCCCCGGTTCGCCACCAATGGTGAACTTCGTGACCTTCACTTCACCGCTGCCCGGCACGACGGAAACTTCGGCGATTCCCACCCAATAGGCGTTCTCGCGAATCATCACGCACACGCCGCGCCCTTTTACGGCGGTGCTGCCGCTACGCCGAGCGCCTCGATGCGGAGACGGTCTCGTCTCCCAGTTCGCCGCTTTCGCGGTGGCACGCAGCAGATTGATCATGCGCTCGTCGGTGGTGTGCGCCAGACGGTATTCGATTGGGTCGGCGCCGGCCGCGGCGGCCGCTTCGTTGATCAAACCTTCCAGCGCGAAATTCTGCTGGCGCTGCCCCGGCGTGCGCATGATGTTCCCGCGCAGGCCACCACTTGCGGAGTCAGCCGCGAGATTCGGCATACCATAGACGTCTTCGAGCCGGTTCGCAATTTTGTCGTACGGCCATTCTGTCGCTACCCAATTCCCCGGCTTCGACGTTGACGTGGGCAAGCCCGCCAGGAGCGCTCCCAGCGGGCGCGGATCAAACATGTGCGGCGAATATTGCGCGCTGTGTAGCGCCACGATGTGTCCACTTGCGTCGAGCGCCGCGCTAATATCAGAGACCCACGCGGGAGAAACGCTCGACCAAGCCAAATCCTCCTGCAGAGTCCACTGCACGCGCACGGGCTTTCCGGTCAACTGCGACAGGATCACGGCATCCGCTTCCGCGCCATCGCCGCCGAGCGTTGTGCGGCCGTATTGCCCGGATTGATCCATCCAACGTACCACGACGTTGTCGAAGGGAATGCTGAGCATGTACGCGATGCGCGCGCGCAGACCTTGCGACTGCGCCGAATGCGTCCAAACGGTCACGCTGCCGTCAGCCTTCACGTCGGCAACCGCGACGAAGGGGCCGATGGGCGCGTGGCGAACATATCCCTGCTCGTAGGTGGCGGAAATCTTTCGCCTAGCGGCTTGCAGCGCGGCTGTTGTTTCGGCGGCTTTGCCTTTTGTACCCGAAGGCTTGTCCCAGTTGTAGTCGCGAAACGCTTTGATGACATTGTCGCTGCCGGGCAGGCCGGACCAGTCGCTCCACTTTGAGGTGCCTGCAACACTCAGCGCGGCTTGCACCGCTTCCCATTCGCTCGGGGAAACGACCGCAAGCAGATTGCCCTTTTGGACGACTTGCGCAGTTGGAAACAGCTTCTTGTCGATGGTGCCGGGGGAAACCAGCGTCGATCCCAGCGTTGCCGGACGCACCATGCGGGCATGCAGCATTCCGGCCAGCGTGTGGTCGCAACTCCATTGCGTTTTCCCGGTGATTTTGTCCGGGATGTGTCCCGCAGGAAACGATTTGCCGATGACCTTGAAGTCGGCGACGGTTTTCATTGGCGGATCGCCATCGACGGTAATGCCGTCGAGTGAACTCATGCCAACCCAGCCGTTGGGGTCGGGCTTCGGCAGCGCGCCCTTGACGGGAATTTTCAGCTCGAGGTGTTGCCCTTGCACCAGTTCGCCAAAGCTCATCTTCTTGCCGCCGCCCGAAACAACGCCATCGGTAACGCTGAGCGACGAAACCGGCACGCCCAGTTGCGTCGAGGCGAGCCCGAGCAAGGCCTGATATGTATACGCGGCCACTTTGCGCACGTTGTTCATGCCGAAGAGGAATCCCGCAGAAAAGCCGCCATCGGGCGTGCGATCCGTGTCGCCCATGATGAGCGTGATCGACTCGGGCCGCACGTTCAGCTCTTCGGCGATGGTCTGCGGATAATAGCCGGTGATGCCGACGCCGGTTTCGGTTCTTCCGGTGCGCGCGACGATGGTATTGTCGCTGCGAATTTCAAGCCACGAGGCCACCGTAGTGGGATCGATGGAGGTTGCACCCTCTGCGGCGTCGGCCCGGCCGTTGAAACGCAAAGGGACCGCCAGCGAAACGAACAGTGCGCCGCCGGTTTTCACGAAGCCGCGGCGGGAAATGCTAAGTGGCGATGTGGAACTGCGTTGGTCCAGGTTGCTAGTCATCGCGCCGCTCCCTTCATCGCCTGGGCGGCGCGCTGCACCGCGTCAATGATCGCGGAATACGTTCCGCAGCGGCATAAATGTGGTGACGGCGGAGTGTTCGTAAACGCGTCCTTGATTTGCGCGACAGTAGGGTTAGGATTCTTCGCAAGCAATTGCACCGCGGCAATCATCATGCCGCTCTGGCAATAGCCACACTGCGGCACTTGTTCATCAATCCACGCCTGCTGCACAGGATGCAACGTTGTTGTTGCAGATTCGCTGGCGCTCAATCCCTTTTGCGCGGCCCAAAGCTCCGGCAAGCCCTCGATGGTGACGACCTGTTTTCCCGCGGCGTAGGAAAGTGGAGTAACGCAAGTGCGAATCTCTTCGCCATCGAGCAACACGGCGCAAGCACCGCACTGAGCCATGCCGCAGCCCATCCGGGGCCCGGTCAACTTCAGTTCATTGCGCAACACAAACAACAGCGGCGTGTCAGGATCAGCGGAAACAGTTTCTTTCCTGCCGTTTACGCTTAAGGTCACGGGGTCGGACACAAGTCCTCCTGCAGTGGTGCGTTGTGGTTTAGCGGTTTAGATGCGATTCAGAAGACCCAGTTAGCGGGTTTTTACAACTTTTCACAACTTAAGCCGCGATGTTTGACTCTCGAGACTATCGCAATGACCGGTTGGCCATCGACAAATAGTAGGGCGAAGCCACGGTAAAGATTCGGTCGTTACCCTTGGCGAGCAGGGTCCACTCGAGCAGGCGCGCGCGCTGGTTGTGCAGCAGATATTCGTACCACTTTTCTTCCACCAGCTCCGGAATCACCACCACAATCTGCCGGTCCGGATGCTTCTCCGACAAGTCGAGGACGAACTGCACCACAGGCACCACGACAAAACGGTATGGAGACGCAAGGACTTTCAAGGTGGGCCGCACTTCGCCGGACTCCCTGCAGGGACTTGCGACATAGCGTTCCCAGTCTGCCTCCAGCAGAGCCGACTCTTCTTTCTCGCCGGGTTCGACGTGCACGCCGATGACTTCCGGGGAGATGCGGCGGGCAAATTCCAGCGCCTGCTTGCTCAGCTTGCTCCAACGGTCGATTGGCACAACCACGATAGGAGGCTGGCCGGCCTTGCGCGGCTCCAACGGGGTCGTGCATTGGCTAATGATGGCGACGTTGTGGTAGTGGCGGCGCACTCGATAGAACACGAACAACGCTAGCGGGATGAACAGTAAGGTCAACCAGGCGCCATCGAGAAACTTTGCCACCAGCACGACGACGACGGTAACGCCGGTGACAAACGCACCCAACCCGTTAATCAACGCGAATTTCAGCCAGTGTGGGCCGCGAGCTTTCCACCAGTGCCGGACCATGCCCGCTTGCGACAACGTAAACGCGAGAAACGCGCCCACGGCATAGAGCGGAATCAAGCGATCGGTCACGCCGCCGAAAATAATCAGCAAGATCGCGGAGAAACCCGCCAGGGCCCAGATTCCATGCCCGTAGACCAGGCGCCGGCCGCGCTGGCCGAATCCGTGAGGGAGGTAGTTGTTGGCCGCAATGGCGCGTCCGAGGCGGGGAAAATCCGCGAAGGCAGTATTCGCGGAGAGCGACAGCACCAGCAGGATGGAAGCGATGGTCACGTAATAGAAAATCCCGCGGCCGAAGACCGCAGCCACGAGCATCGAGAGCACGCTCTGGTAGCCGGGCTGGCCGGGGTCGGTGGCCATGATTCCGTACACTTTGACGAGGTAGGAAATGCCGGCAAGCATAACGCCGAGGATGGCGATGATGATCGTGAGGGTGAGTTGCGCGTTCTTCACGCGCGGCTCGCGAAAAGCACGCACGCCGTTGCTCACCGCTTCCACGCCGGTCAGCGCGGTGCAACCACTGGCGAAGACGCGCAGCAGCAGCCAGAAGGTGACGACTTGGATTTGCGCCGGCAGAACCGGTAAAGCTTCGAGCGGGGCGGGATGCCCGCCGTTGGCCGCAGTGCGGATCAAACCAACGACAATGGTGATGAGCAAAGTTCCGACGAAGAGATAGGTGGGAAGAAGAAACGCGGTGCCGGCGTCTTTCACGCCGCGCAGGTTGACGATCGTGAGCACCAGCAGAATGGCAAGGCACAAGCCGAGCGTGTGCGGCAGCAGTTTCGGCACCGCGGAAACTAACGCGCCGACGCCGGCGGAAATGCCGACTGCGGCTGTGAGGATGTAGTCCGCCATCAGCGCCGCAGCCGCAAGCAATCCCCAGAAGGAACCGAGGTTGAACCGCGCGACGGTATAGGAGCCACCTCCGGTGGGATAGGCCTCGATAGTCTGGCGATAGGAAAAATAGACGATGACCAATAACGTGATAATCGCGGCGCTGATGGGCACGATGTAGCGCACGCCCATCAGGCCCAGCGGAATCAGCAAGCTGAGAGCGGCTTCGGGACCGTACGCTGCCGAGCTCAAAGCGTCGAGACCGAAAATGGGAATGCCCTCGGTCGGGCCGATCTGCTCGGCGCGCTCTTCGGAGCTTTTCAGAGGCCTGCCAACGACCAAGTCAAGGATATTCATAGCCCGCACACCACCACGTCAGGTCGTTTTGCTGCCAATGGTTTTCTCCCGAATACGCCAGGGTTGTCAAATCAATGGGTGATGACACGCAAATCAAGACAGTGCCGGCGCTATGGTTTGGGGGCAGCGCTCCACATTTCCTGCTTGATCTTCCATTCGCCACTCGCGTTCTTGTGGAGAATGAGCAGAATGTTGCCCCGTCCATCAAAGGCTTCCTTTCCGGGCGGCGGTTCCAGGACCTGGTGCTCGATGCCCCATTCGTAGGCCCAATCACCCATGATTTGAATCTCGCGGAAGTCGACTTCCATGGTTTTCATGCGGTAGCCGGCGATCTGCGCAACGGCGTCGTCAAAGAATTTTCCGATGGCTTGTTTGCCAATGATAGGAGCCATGCCCTGGAGCAGGCTGACGCCATCGTCCTGCCACATCGCGAGGATCGCGGCGTTGTCCATCCTCAAGTGCGCGGCGACGTATTTCTGGTTCCAGGCTTCAATTTCTTTCCGCGCGACGTCGGATTGGCCGTAGGTTGCGACACTGACAAAGCCAAGGACGAGCAGGCACAATGCCATTTTTGCGTAGTGGATGCGTACGTTCATGGTTCTCTCCCAAAAACCGCCCTATTCTCTTACCGAACTTTTTGCGCAAAAGCCATTACTCATTCCAGCGTAGCCGGGTTGACCCTTGTACCGTCTGCCTCTACCATTCTTGAGGTGGGCGCACCCGCCGCATCCCACCGGAAGATCGCTATGCGCAAAATCCTGCTGCTCGCCACCTTTGCCCTGTTTGCCCGCGTGCTGTGCGCGCAGACCGCCGACGAAGTGATCAACAGTTACATCGAAGCGCGGGGCGGACTCGCCAAGATCAGGGGAGTGAAGACGCAGCGCGTCAGCGGCATGGTCTCGTTCGGTCCGGGCGCTGAAGGCCCTTTTCTGGTGGAGCACGAGCGGCCGCTGAAGCTGCACACGGAATTGACCATCAACGACCAGACCATGATCCGCACCTACGATGGCAAAAAACAGGGCTGGGTGTATAACCCGTTCACCCCGAATCCCGCGGTGCAAGCGATGTCCGAGGCCGAACTGGCAGCGGTCCTGGACGAGGCGGACTTCGATGGCCCGTTTGTGGACTATAAATCGAAAGGCAATCAGATCGAGTTCATAGACAAGGAAGAAGTCCTGGGGAAGACCGCGTACAAGGTCAAGCTGACCACCAAGTCCGGGGATGCCAGCAACTTTTACTTCGATGCGTCGACGCATCTGCTGCTGAAGTGGGAAGGCACGCGGAAGATCGGCGATCATGACATTCCGTGGCAAGAGGTGTTCCACGATTTTCGGGATGTGAATGGACTGAAGTTTGCCTACGTGATCGAAGCCAGCTCGCCGGGCACCGATGAAGTGCAGAAGATAGCTGCGGAGAAGATTGAGGTGAACGTCCCCATCGCCGAAGCGCGGTTCGCCAAGCCAAACGCGCCGGCTACCGCGGCTGCGCCCGCCAGCACTGCTCCAAAATCGAACTGAATTGAGTCGTCTCTATGCCTGATGCCAACGGCGTGAAACCCAACGCCGAGCTCGGTCTGTGCGCAGATTGCGATCATGCGCGCCTGATCGAATCCTCGAAAGGCTCACAATTCCTGCTGTGTCAGCTGTCGCAGAGCGATCCCGCGTTTCCCAAGTATCCACGTTTGCCCGTCTTACAGTGCTCGGGGCACCAGCCGAGGGAGACGGCTGGCGCTGAACCCTAAGCGTATATTACTTTATCATTTATTACTATAAGAGTATACTTTGACAAAGGGAGGCCCTCTCGATGTATCTCCTCTCTCGTTGTCCCTTCCTCAGTCCGCCGTTGTGGCTGTTCGTCTGTCTCAGTTCCCTTGGCCTCCCTGATTTTGTTTGCGCGGAATCGCTGAAGATCACCAGTAGCCCTTCCGGCGCGACCGTTGAACTGGACGGCGTTCCGGCGGGGGTGACGCCGTTTGAAAAGGAGTTTCCGGGCGGGTATTTTCACCGCACGCACACAGCGTGGGGCCAGCGGTTCGAACATCCAATGGTCGCGCGCGTTTCGTTGACTGGCTATGCCACGCGCGAAATCGCACTGACTGAAGGGCCGATGGATTGGATCGATCTGCACGGACGGCATCACGGGGAATATTGGCTGTTCAAGTCGGATCATTTCCACGTCGACCTGGAGACGATTGCGAGTACGTTTACTGGAGCGGTTGCCGCGGTGCACGCAGCGCAACCTGCTTCGCTGACGCCGGAGCTTTCGCTGGAGGAATTGGTTCGTCGCACTAAGCCGGCAGTGGTCTGCCTGAAGGCGTTCGACGGCATGGGCTCGGGGTTTTTCGTGACGGATACTGGCGTGATTGCGACCAATGCGCATGTGGCGCGAGGCGATTCGACGCTAACGGCCGTACTTCCCTCAAGTGCGCAGTTGCCAGCAAGAGTCGTCTACATTGATCCGGACCTGGATATCGCGCTGGTGAAGGCGGATGCGCCATCGCCGGATTTTGCGTTTCCGTATCTCGCGCTGGCGGATACTTCGGTGGTGCGTCAGGGAGAATCGGTGCTGGTGATCGGCAATCCCGGAGACGCGATGCTGTTCAGCGTGACGAAGGGGATTGTCAGCGCGGTGGGACGGTTTCCCGCAGCCGCACCGGGCACGTGGATTCAGACCGATGCGCCGATTAATCCGGGCAATTCCGGCGGACCGTTGGTGAACACGCGTGGAGAGGTGCTGGGGCTGAACACATTGAAGGTGATTCGCAAGAATGTGACCGGGATCGGCTTCGCGCTCAGCTCGAGTGATCTGCTCAACGTGCTGCAGCGCTTCTACCCGGGGCTCGCGCCTCATTCCGTGACCGCCGCTGCAAGGAAACCCGCTGATGCGGCGCCCGAGGCGGAGGACTCGGTGATGGAAACGTCGACGGCTGCGCCCGATGCGCCGGTGGTCGCGCCGTCAGCGTCCTCTGGCACACTTTCGATTAGTTCGCTACCCGACAGCGCGGAGATCTATGTCGACGGCAAATTTCTGGGCAATGCACCGGCAACGCTACGCCTTCCGGCGGGTACGCACACCATTGTGCTGAGATCGCGTGGGTTCGCGGACTTCACGCGAACGCTGGATTTGACGAAATCGAGCAAACTGTCGTTGAAGGCGGACTTCACGACTGCCGAAACGCCGCAGTAGCGGATAGCGAGTCAGCTTTCTGCACCAAACGCTCTCCCTCAATCTATACATTTAAGCTAATCAGGAGTTACAGCAGGGGTGGCCAATTCGTTGTGTCGATGGCCGCCCGGAGCGGCGTACAATGCGCAAGTCGAACGTCTGAATCGAAAAGTCCGTCACGAGGTGTTCATTGAGAATTCAGGTTTTGCGGATTTTGGCGTTTGTGCTGCTGTCTGCTGCGGCAATTCCGTGCCAGGCACAAGATAAGGTGACAATTCTCTACGATGCGTTCGGGGAGTCGAAGGAACTGACGAAGGATTGGGGATTTTCCGCTCTTATAGAGCACAACGGAAAACGAATTTTGTTCGACACGGGGAATGACGCTGCAATTTTTGAACACAACGTAAAGGCGCTGGGCCTGGACCTGGCGAAACTGGATTTTGTGGTGATCTCGCATCGGCACGCAGACCACACGACGGGGCTGAGATATGTGCTGAAGGTGAATCCGAACGTTACTGTGTATGTGCCCGCGGATGGGGGGAACGGATTTGGGGGACCACCGTTTCCGGCCACGTTTTTGCGGCCAGATGAGAGCTTGCCCGCGAAGATGCGGTATTTCGGGGGAACGGATCCAGAACATTTCGCATGGGGCAAGCTGTATGACACGGGGAATTTTGTGTTGGTGGATCGATTGACGGAAGTATCGCCGGGGATTTTCCTGATGCGGACAGTTTCGCAGAAGAAAGGGACGCTGGAGCTGCCGGAATTGACGCTGGCGATCAAGAGACCGAACGGATTGCTGCTCGTGGATGGGTGCTCGCACGCGGGGGTTGAAGCGATTCTGGAAGCGGCAAGCGCGGTCGATCCGACAACGGAGGTTGTGTTTGGGGGATTGCACCTGGTGACGACGCCTGTAGATGAGATTGATGTGCTGGTGGAAAATTTAAGGACGAAGTGGAAGGTGCAGAGGATCGCGGCTGGACACTGCACAGGTGAACCGGCGTTTGCGCGATTGAAGAAGGCGTATGGGGAGAGTTATTTGTACGCGGGCTTGGGAACGACGGTGGAAATCAAATAAACAATGCACGAAAACTGGTGAGCCGCGCGAAGGACTGGCCGTGGAGCAGTTGGTCGCATTACGCGAAACGGGAATGCGTGCTGACTGCGATCGAATGAATGACGGCACAAGAAAAGGAAGCTGTGACGTCAAGATTTGCGCGGCACTAACTATTACTATGAATACTAACTGTACGATACCGACTTCGCCCTTGGGGATCTACACTTTCTATTAGAGGTGAACCGCGATGACAAAGAGACTCGCACTGTGTTTGTTATCGCTCTTTGTTTCGTGCCGATTCTGTGCAGCGCAAACAACTGTTGTTGATGTTGTGGATAAATCAACGGTGAAGTGTGCCGTTCGCATGTCGGGAACAATAGAAGTTACGGAATCGGAAGTACAAGGGGAAAACCATACTTCGTTTGCAAGCCGCGTTTCGGCAACCAACCTTTCGAAGGTGCCGATTGTAGCGATGGTAACTTACACTGACATAGGAAACTCAATGGGTTCGTTGGTTGGCGCAAACCAACTGTTGGATGCCTTTTTCAACCACGACTTGGAGAAAGCACCGGGACAAACATTGACCCACAAACATGACGACAATGGTAAGTTTATTAGTCCGATTCCTAAGGGAGCCGTCAAGGTCGCCGCTGCCGCCAGCAGCCAGGTCATATTCGTGCAGTTCGCGGATGGCACTACCTGCGGTGACGCTCATGATGGACACGTCGAAACCCTCATGGATGCGCGAGCAGACCTCTTTCAAGCCCTGAAGAAGTGGGACGATGCGGCCAAGATAGGGGAGGGTAGCTTTCTCAAAGCCCTTGGTGAAAAACAGACGGACAGAACCGGACACGCGGAAAAGACTTTCAGCGAAATCCGCGACATGCAGAAGGAAGAAGGAACTGCTGCCGCAATCGAGCGCGTCCGCCATATGTTGGATGTGGCTGCTAGTAGATGAGGCGGGCTGGAACGAGCAACCGACCGAAAATATCATGAAGTTCTTGGATTAGGTCCCGATTAACGGGGCAACCTTCAGAGTACATATCAGCACTCCGACGCTACCGGCGCTCACCAACCAATTGCTGCGATTTTATAGGCCAGGAGAAGGATCACGGCTGCCAGGGCGGTCCAGGCGGAGAGCGTGTAGCGCCGAAAGAAGTACAAGGTTACGGCGGCCCAGCAGAAGCAGGCAGCGATTAGGGCTCCGCCAATATATGGCGCGGCGACTGCGGCCGAGAAGTTCCCGCCTTGGACATGCTTCAGCCGGAAAAACTCACCGAGTGTCCTGACGACGATGAGGAATTGAACCGTGATTCCTAGCTGAGCCCAGCGTTCTCTGGTCACGGGGATATCTTAGCTGGCTGGGCAACGCTTGGCGACCGATCCACAGTGCTGGTAATGAGCGGGCAAACCCAAGATGGACGCGTAAAGCGTCCTCTACAGGGCCATTTCGTTGGTGAAAAAAATGGGCTGAAGCCACCACCTCCTGAGAACCGTTCATGAGATGACTTGTAGTCAGCGACCAAGCTGAAGGGATCGGCGCGTTCCTTGCCGGGCTCACATCGCTGTGCTAGCATCGCCTCGTTAAGAAGAGCGGACCAGGGACTGTTTCGAACTTCCTTCGCCCCGCTTACCGGGACCCAGGGTAGGGCCGCGCTCTCCTTCAAAAAACCAACATCCTCACCAGGCGCAGGCCCGCGCCTGATTTTTTGTCGGCGGACCATCGCCCGGTGACCTTGTCGGTCTCACCTACGTGGAGGTCTGTGATGAAAATCTATCAAACCAAGGACATCAGAAACGTTGGCATTGTAGGTCACGGCGGCACCGGAAAGACGCAACTGGTGTCGTCGTTGCTTTACACCGCCGGAGCGACGCCGCGCTTCGGCAAAGTTGCGGAAGGAAGCACCACCACCGATTGGGATGAAGAGGAGATCGCGCGGAAAATATCAATCCAAACCGGTCTTGCTTCGGCGGAATGGGCGTGCACGCTCTGCGCCGGCAACACCGTGAAAATCAATTTTATCGACCTGCCCGGCTACTCGACTTTCATTACCGAAACGAAGGCTTCGCTGATTGCCGCCGACGCCGCTTTGATTACCGTCGACGCGCACGTTGGCCCGCAGGTCACCACGGAAAAGGTCTGGGATTATTGTGCCGAGTACGACATCCCTCGCGCGTTTGTGCTCACGTGGATGGACCGCGAACTCTCCGACTTCGGGCGGTGCGTGGAATCGCTGGTGGAACTGTTTGGCCGCAACGTGGTGGCGCTGCAGATGCCGATCGGAACGGAAAGGGGTTTCCGCGGCGTTGTCGATCTCGTGTCCATGAAGGCGCATCTCTACAATCCCGACGGCGATGGCAAAGCCACAATCGAAAATATTCCCGATGCGCTGAAGGATGAGGCGGAAGAAGCGCACGAAAAGCTCGTCGAAATGATCGCGGAAGGCGACGACGAGATGATGGAAGAGTTTTTCCGCGAGGGGACGATACCGATTCACGATCTGATTCCGGCGGTGCGCAAGGCGATTGTGACGGAAAAGATCGTTCCAGTGCTGATGATTTCGTCTACGCGCAACGTGGGGAACGCCAGTTTGCTGACGTTCCTGGCGGATGTTTTCCCGCATCCCGACGAGCACGCGCAGGTCGGCTACGCTGAGGCGGG
>Ga0207780_1000101_pt1 | contig 21116 bp, 20 predicted proteins | sample LuqExpMetageno45_FD_187803 | JGI IMG/M metagenome (GOLD analysis project Ga0207780, IMG submission 187803) | Tropical forest soil microbial communities from Luquillo Experimental Forest, Puerto Rico - Sample 45 (SPAdes) | ecosystem: Environmental > Terrestrial > Soil > Tropical forest ...
CCGGCGGGCGGCGCTCAAGCTGCCATTCGACCGGCTCGCACAGGACTTCGAGGGGGCATTGCGGCGCGCGATGACAAGAGGCAACGGCCATACGGGACCGCGATGAACGAAAATAAGAATACCATTCTCGCCATTGTGCTGTCGGCGCTAGTGCTGATCGGCTGGCAGTATTTCTTCGCCATGCCGCAGGAGAAGGCGAGGCAGGAGCAGTTGCAAGCGCAGCAGCAGGCATCCAAGCAGCAGCAACCAAAGCCGGCTGAGCCGGGACAGACGCCGACCACCCAGCCGGTACCACAGATTCCTGGTCAGGCTGCGCAACCCGCCGTGAACGAGCCGGTCGGCCGCGCCGTCGCCTTGGCCGCCTCCCCGCGCATAGCCATCGCGACCGAAAGCCTACAGGGCTCGATCGCGCTAAAAGGCGGACGCATCGACGACCTAGCGCTGGCTAAATTCCGCGAGACGGTCGATCCGAAATCGCCGCCAATCGTGCTGCTGTCGCCGTCCGGCACCGCCGATCCGTTCTACGCCGAGTTCGGGTGGACGGCTGCGGCCGGCAGCAATGTGAAGGTCCCGACCTCCGACACCGTGTGGACGCAAAGCGGCTCCGGCACGCTCAGCGTCGGCCATCCAGTGACGCTGAGCTACGACGACGGCCAAGGCGTTGAATTTCGCCGCACCATCGCGGTTGACGATAAGTATCTGTTCGCCATCAAGGACGAGGTTGTGAACAAGGGCGCCAGCCCAATCACCCTCTATCCTTATGCGCTGATCTCGCGGCACGGCACGCCGCAAACGCAGGGCTACTACATCCTGCATGAAGGCCTAATCGGCGTACTTGGTGACCAGGGCCTGCAGGAATACACCTACAAGAACATTGAGGATAAGAAGGTTGTCAATTTCGACGTAACCAACGCCTGGTTCGGCATCACCGACAAATACTGGGCGGCAACGCTGCTGCCGGAAACCGGTTCCCATCTGAAGGCGCGTTTCTCGACTGGCATGCTCGGTAGCCTCAAGACCTACCAGACCGACTACCTGCTCGATGCGCAGACCGTCGCACCGGGCGCTACTGCCACCACGAACACCCGTCTGTTCGCGGGCGCCAAGGAAGTACAGGTCATCAACAGCTACAATGCGCGGCTCAATCTCAACCGCTTCGAGCTGCTGATCGACTGGGGCTGGTTCTACTTTATCACCAAGCCGCTGTTCATGGCGATCGACTGGCTCTACCGCCTGGTCGGAAATTTCGGCCTAGCTATCCTGATTGTCACCGTGCTGATCAAGGGCGCCTTCTTCCCGCTCGCCAACAAATCTTACGCCTCGATGGCAAAGATGAAGGCGGTGCAACCGCAGATGACTGCGATCCGCGAGCGCTTCGCCGACGACAAGGCAAAGCAGCAGCAGGAGCTGATGGAGCTTTACCGCAAGGAAAAGATCAATCCGCTAGCCGGCTGCCTGCCGATCGCGGTGCAGATTCCGGTGTTCTTCTCGCTCTATAAGGTCTTGTTCGTCACCATCGAGATGCGACACGCGCCGTTCTTCGGATGGATCCATGACCTGTCGGCCGCCGACCCAACCAATATTTTCAACCTGTTCGGATTGATCCCGTTTGACCCAACCGTCGTTCCGATGATCGGCCACTTCCTGCATCTCGGCGCCTGGCCGCTGATCATGGGAGTGACCATGTGGGCGCAGATGAAGCTCAATCCGGCGCCGCCTGATCCGACTCAGGCGATGATTTTCAACTGGATGCCAGTGATTTTCACCTTCATGCTAGCGACCTTCCCAGCCGGCTTGGTCATCTACTGGGCCTGGAACAACTCGCTGTCAGTGCTGCAGCAGAGCGTGATCATGCGCAAGCACGGCGCCAAGATCGAGTTGTTCGATAATATCAAGGCGCTGTTCGTGAAGAGGAAGAGTAAGACGCCGTAGCACGGCGGAGAAACCAACGTCATCGCCGGGTCTAGCCCGGCGATTTCGTTATGGTGGCCCGATGAGCGACTTCACCCGCAGCGAAATCGAGGCTGGCCGGAGGCTGTTTTCCGGAGAGTGGCGCTTCGTCGCCGCGGCCGCCTCGCCGGCCTCGCTGCCGCCGATGCACGGCATGGAGATTGCCTTTGCCGGCCGCTCCAATGTTGGCAAGTCCAGCCTGATCAATGCGCTCACCGGCCACAAGGCGCTGGCGCGTATCTCACGCACACCAGGCCGCACGCAGGAACTGATCTTCTTCACCCGCGGCAACGATCTCTACATCGTGGACATGCCGGGCTACGGCTACGCCTCCGCCGCCAAGTCCAAGATCGCCGACTGGACCGCGCTGATCGAGGCCTATCTGCTTGGCCGCGCCAATCTCGCCCGCGTCTATGTGCTGGTCGACGCTCGTCACGGCTTGAAGGCTGCCGATGAGCCAACCTTCAAGACACTCGGCCAGGCCGCGGTCAGTTATCAGATCGTGCTGACCAAAGTCGACGAGGTAAAGCCCGCCGAGCTCACAGCCCGCATTGCCGAGGTCGAGGCCGTACTCACCAAATGGCCGGGGGCTTTCCCAGGGATCCTGGTCACGTCGGCACGGGAAGGCACCGGCGTTACCAAACTGCGCGCCGCGATCGCGCGGCTCAAAGCGGAGCGAGCATGAGCAACGGGCTGGAAGGCGTTATCGCGGCCCATACCACTGAGCTATGCCGACGGAGCGGTTAGCACGATCTGCGTGCGCGGCCACATCATCGATGAGCTGGTTGCGAAGCAAGCCTTCGAGAGCAAGGTCGCGACCCATTGGGAAGGTTTGCTAAACACGCTTCAGCGTGACGACTACGCTGCCCGCCGCCTGGATGCGGCCAAAAATCAACTGAATCACCACCCAGGATGCGTTTTAACCGCTCGGTATAAAAAGGGTACATGGCTGCGCGCGTGCAGAAGCCGCGTGCGGAGAAGATCGTTCCGATATAATCCGGCATCCCCTGGAGTGGCTTTCTCGCTGAACCCGAGCACATTACGAAATTTGCTCGCTAAGATGTCCGGCAACACTGGCGCATTTAGCCTCATGGATTGCAGCTGATGCCACTTTATGAACTCTGGCGACCAGATCAAAGCCGCTTGATGCTGGTAATCTCGCTGCCGGCTGCGCGAATGCGCGCGATGGCATCTGCCAAAGGCTCGTATACGACCGACATATGAAATCCATTGGCGTGTAAAAGCGTTGTTTGATCGGAAACGATGGCGACATGGCCTTTCCAAAACACCAGATCGCCGCGCCGCAGGTTGGACTGCGTCGATATTTTTCCGAGAGTAATTTCCTGCAAATCGGCGTCACGTGGACAAGCAATACCAACAGCCTGCAAGCTCACCTGTACCAGCCCTGAGCAATCGATGCCGAGATTGGTCTTGCCGCCCCAGAGATATGGCGTGCCGAGGAAACGCTCGGCAACGGCTACGAAATCGGTTGCCTTGGCGTTCAACGGCGAGAGGTGAAGGAGTGGCAGATACAGCCCGGTGGCGGACACGGCGAAGCGCTCATCCTGACTCACGATAGCGAGGCGTGCCCCCATCGGCAGCGCTGCAGCCGGTGGTAGCTTGATGTCGGAACTGGGGAATCCCAGAGTGCGCAAAACACTGACCTTGTGCGTCGGGGCGATGCCGAGCGGACCTAGGGCATTCGAAGCAATCCAGCCAACATAGCCGTCGGTTTCTAATTGGCCCCAGCACCAGCCCTCGTCATTGCAATCGTAGATCGTCACCCGCTCGCCCATCAGGGCTTCGCTGTCGAGCCGGGCGTCCGGTGTGGGGACGTGGCGCAGCGGAGCTTGTGCATCTAGTACCTGTCTTATCTCGCCCTCGACAAACACCTCCGCTTTGACCTTGCCCTGCAGATGTTTCGCCGCCAGTTCCGGGCGATAGGGATTGATGCGGGGATCGAGTGCGGCCATCAGGGATATCGCGCGGTCAGCATCGCATAGAGCGCGCGCGCCGTCTGGCATTCTGCGCCTTCCGGCCGGCCGGGCTTAGCCGCCGGCGTCCAGGCGAAGACGTCGAGATGCAACCAGGATTTTGTGCTCACGAAGCGGCGCAGGAACAGCGCGGCAGTGATGGCGCCGCCCTGCCCGCCGCTGCTCACATTGTTGAGGTCGGCTACCTTCGAATCAAGCATCTGGTCGTAAGGTCGCCACAGCGGCAGCCGCCACACCGGATCGTTCTCGGCCACTCCTGCTGCAGCCAATTCAGTCGCGAACGCATCGTCATCGGTGAAGAACGGCGATACGTCCGGACCCATGGCGACGCGCGCCGCGCCGGTGAGCGTCGCGAAGTCGACGATCAACGACGGATTTTCCTCATCGGCGAGTGCGAGCGCGTCGGCGAGGATCAGCCGGCCCTCTGCGTCGGTATTGCCGATCTCGACCGTGATCCTCTTGCGCGACCTGTAAATGTCGCGCGGCCGGAAACTAGTCCCGGAAATCGCATTCTCCACCGCCGGGATGATTACGCGCAGTCGCACCTGCAGCCCGCGGGACATGATCATATGGCCGAGCGCGAGCGCAGTTGCGGCGCCGCCCATGTCTTTCTTCATATTGAGCATGCTGGCGTCGCTCTTGACGTCAAGCCCGCCGGTGTCAAAGCAGACGCCCTTGCCGACCAGCGTGATCTTCGGATCACTCTCCTTGCCCCAGGTTAGATCGATCAGCCGCGGTGTACGCGGTGAGCCGGCGCCCACCGCCTGCACCAGTGGGAACTCCTTCGCAAGCGCGTCGCCGGAGGTTACCCGCACCTGCGCGCCGTGCTGCTTGGCGAGTGCGCGAGCGGCATCTTCCAGCTCGGCCGGGCCCATATCGTTCGACGGCGTATTGATCAGATCGCGCGCCAGTGTCACGCCCTCGACCACGCGGCTTAGATCCGCGCCGTCTACGCGCTCCGGCACCGCCAGCTGCACGCTGCGCTGCTTGGCTTTGCGGTAGCGGGCGAATTGGTAGGCACCCAGCACGAAGGCGAGCGCAGCCATCCGCGCGTCATGCGGTGCATTAGCGAAACGATAGACACCTGGCGGCAGCAGGCCGGACAACTGCCCCGGCCGGAACAGATCGATCGGGTTCTCCCCCGGCCGCTCGATCCCGAACAGCGCGCCGGCGAGCTTGCCGTCGGCGGCAGGCAGCAGCAAAAAGCGGTCAGGCTTAGTTTCGAAACCGGTAGCCGCGACGAAGGCGCGCTCGCGCTCGCTTAGGCTCTGCCGAATGGAATCGGCATTGCCGGCATGAATGAACCAGATCGGCACGGCCCGTCCTTCGCCGGCGCTCGCAAACATTGGGTGCATGCTCACTCCGCCGCGTCATGTATCGCGGATTGGCGCGCATAGCCGTCGCGCGTCTGCGGCAGCTTCCAGCCCAGCATCTTGGAAGCGACCAGCGTGCGCAACACCTGCGCGGTGCCGCCGCCGATTGTAAACATGCGTACGTCGCGCGCCATGCGTTCAAGCGGCAGGTCGCGCGAATAGCCGCGCGCCCCAAACATCTGCCATGCGTCGTTGACGATCTTGATGGCGGCTTCCGAAGCAACGATCTTTGCCTGCGCCGCCAGCATCGGATCGGGGAACACGCTGCCGTTGGGCCCGCGCGAGCGGGCTGCCGCGTAGAGTATCAACCGCGAGGCAGTGAGCTGCGTCTGCATGTCGGCCAAGAGCCATTGCAGACCCCGGAATTCGCCGATCGGGCGGCCAAACTGCTCGCGCGCTTTGACCCACGCCAGAGCGTAATCAAGCGCGCCGGCGGCGATGCCGATCGCGACCGTGCCAGCTCCGACGCGCTGGCTGTTATAGGCGTTCATCAGGTCGGCAAAGCCGCGGCGGAACCCCGACGGCGGTATCACCACCATGCCGGCCGGCACTTCCAGATTCTCGAACGTCAACTCACCCTCCGGCATGTCGCGTAGGCCCATGGTCGGCTCGCGCTTGCTGACGCGCAGGCCTTTGGTCACGTCGCGGATCGCCAGGAAGGCGCCGATACCGAGCGCCTCACCGCGCTCGTCGAACACGCGCGCAAAGATCAAATGCAGTCGCGAGACGCCGGCGCCGGTGATCCAGTGCTTCTTGCCGTTGATCACATATTGGTCGCCGCGCTTGTCGGCGCGGGTGGTCATGGCGGTGGTGTCGCTGCCAGCATCCGGCTCGGTGATGCAGATCGCGGGTTTGTCGCCAGCGAGCACGAGGCCGGCCGCCAGTTGCTGTTGTTCCTTGGTGCCATAGGCCATCACCGTCGAGATTGCCCCCATATTGGTCTCGACCACGATACGCGCGGCGACGGTGCAACACTTGGCCATTTCCTCGATCACCACTGCGGCGTCGAGGAAGCTCGCACCTTTGCCGCCGAGATTCTTCGGTAGGGTCATGCCGAGGAAGCCGGCCTCGCCGAGCGCCTTCACGATGTCCCAGGGGTATTGCTCGTCGCGATCGATCGCCGCGGCGCGTGGGAGCACGACTTCCTGGGCAAACGTGCGGGCGCGTTGCTGTAGGGCGAGTTCGTCAGGGGAGAGGTCGAGGTCCATCTTCGATTCCTAAACCAAGGATGCTGGATCCTTTAGCCCAGCGCTTGTCGCGAGCATCCACGTTTTAGAAAGCGTTGCAACATCAAAGGCGTGGACGGTCGAGGCAGACCCTGCCGCGGCCACCGGCCAGTTAACCAATCGTTAGGGTTAACGTTTTATTGGTCGGGAATGCTGCTGGATCGTCGGATGCGCCCAATAACAGCTCCTTCCCGCCTGCTTGCGTCTGCCGCCGTCGCGGCCGTATTGGCGCTGTCAGCGGCCGGCTGCACCACCACAAGCGGCGACACTACCGGCTCGATCGGCGCTAGCGATGCTCCACGCAGCGATGCCGATTGGCGGCAAGAGGTCAATCGATGGGCCGACCGTTATCGCGATGATTCTGGTGATCCCAACACCGCCATTGCCTACGCGCGCGCCTTGCGCGCCAGCGGACAGCGCGCGCAGTCGGTCGCCGTACTCGAGCAGGCTGTGATCCGCAATCCGAAGAACATGCCTGTGCTCGCCGCCTATGGCCGTGCTTTGGCGGAGGCCGGCAACTATCCGCAAGCGCTCGACGCGCTCAGTCGCGCGCATTCACCCGATCAGCCGGATTGGCGCATCCTCAATGCGCAGGGCGCCGTGCTCGATCAGATGGGTCAGCATGCCGAGGCGCAGCGTATTTACTCGTCCGCGCTCAAGATCGTGCCGGATGAGCCATCGGTTTTGTCCAATCTCGGCCTGTCCTACGCGCTAATGAAGGATTTAAAGCGCGCCGAGGAGACGCTGCGGCGTGCCGTGGCGCAACCGACGGCTAGCCCGAAGGTGCGGCAGAACCTGGCACTCGTGGTCGGATTGCGCGGCCGCTTCACTGAAGCCGAGGCGATCGCCCGCGCCGAGCTACCGGAGGCGGAAGCTGCCGCTAATGTCGATTATCTGCGGCAGATGCTCGCGCAGCATAGCGCACGCCAAAAAGGCGGCCAGCGGCCAAACGTACCGCCGCCCGACGCCGGAACCTGATTGTAAATTTCGCTGCTGATCGATCGCGCCAGCCAGATGCGCCCACTTATTGAAGCGCCATGACCCTGATGGCGGCCGGACCGAGAATCACCACGAACAACACCGGTAGGAAGAACAACATCATTGGCACGGTGAGTTTCGGCGGCAGGCCAGCGGCCTTCTTTTCCGCTTCTGACATGCGGATGTCGCGGTTTTCCTGTGCCATCACTCGCAGCATAGATGCCAGAGACGTGCCGTAGCGTTCTGACTGTTGCAGGGCCATGCAGACGGATTTCACGCCTTCCAGATCGGTGCGCTTGGCGAGATTCTCATAAGCCTGTCGGCGATCCGGCAGATAGGAAAGTTCGGCCGTGGTGAGTGTGAGCTCTTCGGCAAGTGCCACCGACTGGCTGCCGACCTCCTCGCTGACCTTTCGCAACGCCGCTTCGATCGACATTCCGGACTCCACGCAAATCAACAGAAGGTCCAGCGTGTCCGGAAAGGCTCGTTTGATCGACAATTGCCGTTTCTGGATCTGGTTTTTCAGCAGCACCAGTGGCAGGTGCATGCCGATATAGGCGGCCAATATGGAGATTCCGACCTTGATAGCCATCGGCTGCTTAAATTCGATCACGAAGAACAGATAGACCGCCGCGAACAAGAACGTGGCGGCGGGGGTTACCATGCGGAGAAATAGAAAGGTGATATAGGGCGCCTGGCCGCGGTAGCCCGCCTGCACCAGCCTCAGGCGCGCTTCCTCCTGGCCAAACCATTTGCTCAGATTGAAGCGGTCAACAACAGTTTGAATATACTGCTTCGGTGACTGACGCAGGGTGACCTTCTGTTTGCTCTGGAGCAGGCGCTCCCGCTCGCGCTGACGAATCTTTTCGCGCTCAACGGCTACCGCCTTCATGCGTTTGTCGAGCGTGTCGACGAAAACGTAGGGCATTGCGAGCGTCGGCACCGTGGCGAAGGCGGCGATGGAAGCCATTACCATCGCCATCGTCTTGGTATTGATCGCACTCATCAGGATATCGAGCATCGGTCCCGCTCTAGAAGTCGAAGTTAATCATTTTCTTCATCACCAAGACGCCTATGGTCATCCAGCAGGCAGAGCCGAGCAGCATCAGATTGCCAACCTGTTCGGTCCACAGCAGCCTGATATACTCCGGGCTGGTTATCCAAACGAGTATCATCACTACCACCGGCAGCGCACCGATAATGGCGGCGGAGGATTTTGCCTCCTGCGACATTGACTGGATCTTGGCTTTCATCTTCTTACGGTCGCGCAGCACGCGCGAAAGATTGCCGAGCGTTTCCGATAAATTGCCGCCGGACCTCTGTTGGATTGATACGACTATTCCGAAGAAATTAGCCTCCGGCAGTGGCATGTGCTCGTACAGCTTACCGACCGCATCGCTGAGCGGAACGCCGATGGCCTGCGTTTCGACGATCGCTTGGAATTCGGATTTCAACGGCTCTGGCGCCTCGACCGTGATCACCTTCATGCAGTCGAGCAGTGGCAGGCCGGCCTTGACGCCGCGCACGATGATGTCAACGGCGTCCGGAAAGGCATTGAGAAATTTGGCTTCGCGGCGCTTCTTCAAAAAGCCCAGCAACCAGTGGGGCAAGCCGAAGGCGCCGGCAAAGCCAAAGCCGATAGAGGGCAGCAGGCCGATGCCGCTGAACAGTCCGATAACTAAGCCCGCGATGCCGATGCAAGCGGAGATGATAGCGAATTGCCGCTTCGACCACGACAAGCCAGCCCGCGCGATCCGCGATGCCAACGGCGGTCGTTTGGTCTTCTTTCGGCGCTCGTCAAGTTCCTTGAGCGCGACTTCGATAGCGTCGCGCCGGGATTTATACGAGCCTTTCCCCGTACGCGCCGCTGGCTCAGTTTTGGTGATGTTCGCCATGCGCTCTTCGGCTTTGCGCTCGCCGGACAGGATTGGATAGATGAACACCCAAGCCAACCCGCCGACGGCCACCGTTGCCAGGAAGAATAAGGCGATCGAGTCCAAGGGCGCGGCTCCGTTCAGATTCGTGGGGTGTTGTCGGCGGTCGCCGCGGCGTCAAGCGCTCCGGCCAGTCGCAGTTCTTCACCGTAATAGCGGGCGCGATCCCAGAACCGCGGCCGGCCGATGCCAGTAGAGCGATGACGGCCAAGGATATGGCCCTGCGCGTCTTCGCCCGTAATGTCATAGACCAGCAGGTCTTGGGTGATGATAACGTCACCTTCCATACCCATCACTTCGGTGACGTGAGTGATCTTGCGCGAGCCGTCGCGCAGGCGCGCGGCTTGGATTATTACGTCAATCGAGGCGCAGATCATCTCGCGAATGGTGCGCGAAGGCAGCGAGAAACCGCCCATGGTGATCATCGACTCGAGGCGCGAGAGCGTCTCGCGCGGATTGTTGGCATGCAGCGTGCCCATCGAGCCATCGTGGCCAGTATTCATGGCCTGCAGCAGATCGAAAGCTTCCGGCCCGCGCACTTCGCCGACGATGATGCGTTCCGGTCGCATGCGCAGGCAGTTGCGCACCAGATCACGCATCGTCACCTGGCCTTCGCCCTCCAGATTGGGCGGACGAGTTTCCAAACGCACCACGTGTGGCTGCTGCAGTTGCAATTCAGCGGCGTCTTCGCATGTGATGATGCGCTCATCGTCATCGATGAACTTGGTTAGGCAGTTGAGCAACGTGGTCTTGCCCGAGCCAGTACCGCCCGACACCAGTGTATTGACACGGGCGCGTCCGATGATGCGCAGTATTTCGGCACCATGCGGGGTGATGGTGCCGAACCTGACTAGCTGATCGAGGGTCAGCTTGTCCTTTTTGAATTTGCGGATTGTAAGCGCGGGACCGTCGATGGCCAGCGGCGGAACGATGGCATTGACACGCGAGCCGTCGGGCAAGCGCGCGTCACAGATCGGCGAGGATTCGTCGACGCGGCGGCCGATCTGGCTAACGATGCGCTGGCAGATATTCAAAAGCTGCTGATTGTCGCGGAAGCGAATGCCGGTTTTCTGGATCTTGCCTTTCACCTCGATGTAGATCGTGTCGCATCCATTTACCATGATGTCGGCGATGTCGTCGCGGGCGAGCAGCGGTTCGAGCGGACCGAGGCCGAGCACGTCATTGCAGATATCGTCGAGCAGCTCTTCCTGCTCTGAGATCGACATAACAAAGTTCTTGATCGCAACGATCTCGTTGACGATGTCGCGAATTTCCTCGCGCGCCGAATCGACATCAAGCCGCGCAAGCTGCGCCAAATCGATCGCTTCGAGCAGTGCGCCGAAGATGGCGCCCTTGGTTTCGTAGTAGTTTTCCGAGCGGCGCGCGTCGGTCGACGAAGGCGCCGTTGTGATGGCGGCTGGCGCCTTACTGGGTGTAGGGGCAGACACTAGCGGAGCGCCCAATCCGTCGGAGGGAAATGGAGTACGTCCGAGTTCCGCCTGTGGTGCGGCCGGCTTTGGCGGTTCGGGCGCGGGCGCCATCGGCGCGGTCGTCGGCGCATCCGCGGGCGCTAGCGAAACCGGCCGTGCGGCTGGCGCCGATGCGCGGTCTTCCAATGTTGCGTTACGCTTACCGAACACGAGGCGGCCTCCGAATTAGTTCCAGTTTATGCGCTCCGCTTCATCAGCTTGGCGAGCAGCGGCGTGAGTAAGTGGCCGCGCGTGCGCTTGGCCTCGGCGCGTCCGGTGAGCATCTTTGCCAATTGGCGGAAAATTTCCGCGGTCTTATGGCTAGACGACATTTCGGCGATCATTTGGCCGTTGTTGGCGGCAGTGCCGAAAATCTGCGGCTCGAACGGAATTACCGCCAGCGGTTGGTCTTCCAGCGCCTTGGCAAAATCCGCGGGCGTAATTTCCGGCCGTTTCGGTACGCCGACCTGATTCAGGCAGTAATAGGGACGGTGATCGTTTGGCCGCGACGAGCGCAGCAGGTCGACCATATTCTTGGCATTGCGCAGATTGGCAAGATCTGGACCGGCGACCATCAGGATATCGTCGGCGCTCACCAAGAGCCGCTTGGTCCAGGCCGACCACTGGTGGGGAACGTCCAGCACCACGCAGGGCGTCGAGCTGCGCAGCGAATCAAGCGTCGAATCAAAAGCCTCGGCGCCGAAGTCATAGACGCGATCGAGCGTCGCCGGCGCCGCCAGCAGGCTCAGGTGATCGGTGCATTTCGATAGCAGGCGATCGATGAAGGCGGTGTCGATGCGGTCAGGTGCGAACACGGCATCGGCTAGGCCTTGCGGCGGATCTTGGTTGTAATCAAGGCCGGCGGTGCCGAAGGCGAGGTCGAGGTCGACTACGACCGAATCGAGCGAAAGGTCGCGTGCAATCGCCCAGCCCACATTGTGCGCCACAGTGGAAGCGCCAACACCACCCTTGGTACCGACCACAGCGATGATGCGACCGACCGGCTTTGCGTCCGGGGCCGAGTACAGCCCGCAGATCGAACGCACAATGTCGATAGTGCCAACCGGTGAAATCAGGTATTCGCTGACGCCCCGCCCCGTCAGCTCGCGATAGAACAAGACGTCGTTGACGCGGCCGACCACGATCACCCGCGTGCCAGCGTCGCACACCTCGGCGAGCTGATCGAGCTTGAGCAGGATCTCGTTGGCGCGCGCGTCGGCTTCCAGCAAGATCACGTTCGGCGTTGGCGAGTTGCGATAGGCTTCGGCCGCCGCATTGGCACCGCCCATCTGAATTTTGACATGCGCCTTGGCAAGTCGACGATCTTCGCTGGCGGCCTGCACAGCGGCAGCGGTTTCGACCGCTTCGCAGAAAGCCTGCACCGAGATGCGCGGCGCCGGTGCGATGTGTTCGCCGGTCGACGCGACGTTGCCTTCTGACGCTGCTAGCATGGACTCGCTTTTGCCGACTGCGACCTGATGAGCGTGCTGGATCATTTTGTGACTTCGCCGATATTGGTGGTTTTGGAGCTCGAGTTGACAGCTGCGGGATTTTCACCCTTGCGGTAATGATCGAGTGCGATCGTGCGGCGTGCCGTATAGGCCGGTGTCTCACCGCGCGGCTGCACCAGATCGGCAGGATTATCAACCATGGCCGCAAGATTGCGCTGGCTGGCGCAGCCAAGATTCCAGTACTCCGTGTTTTCAAAATAGCCGGAATGGATAGCTGGACCGAGGTCATACGGCCACTGGCCGCAGGGGCCGGCTTCCGCAGCTAGCTTCGTGTAGTTGATCTTGATGCTTGCGATCGAAGAATCCGAAGGCCGATATCTTCTGACACGGATGGCGTTTTGAGGAACGCCGGAGGCGGCCAATATCGATTGGATTTCGCGCATTGAATAAGTGGCGGGGCGGTCGATACGGCCGCCTTTCGGCACATCCACGATGATGCCGCTCGTCGCTTCGTGTTTCCATATTTGGGCGAATGACAACACGTCGGCTCGCTCACTCGGCGTGAGTCCGCCCCGATTGCGCCCGAGGAAGACCTCGACAGTGCGCGTTCCTTCCTTCAGGGTGATCGGATGGCGCAGTCGATAGTCATATGGATAGTCATGTGCGAAGTCGTTTTGCGTCAAGCTCGGCTGATAGCAGCCGGCCAGCATCGCGGCGAGACCGCCGACCGCCAGCAGGCGCAGCGTCGCTCGGCCGCAGTGGCCAACGATGGCCGTATGGAGTGCTGTCATCGATCTTCTCCTGATCCCGCTCAATCGAGAATAAACCCGTATTTGCCGTGATAGTTGCCATTCGGCGGACTAGCGATGCGGCCGTAGATGCGATTGAATCTGCCGAGTAGCACTGTCTGTGGATCGCTGGGGTCGGCGAAGTTATCGTCAGGCCGCGATAGATCCTTCCGCGCCACCGCTCGCACGACATATGGCGTTACGATCACCATAAGCTCGGTCTGGCCATTGGTGTAATCGCGGCTTTTGAACAGCGCGCCGAGAACAGGTAAATTCATCAATCCGGGCATGCCGGTTATTTTTTGTCTGGTCTTCTCCTGGATCATGCCGGCCATGGCGAGCGAGCCCCCGGATGGAACCTCCACGGTGGTTTCGGCCTGCCTTGTCTGAAGGGAGGGAATCGTCTGCGATCCGGCTCCCGGTATTTGCACCGTTATAGCGTTCTGATCGGATAGATCCGAGACTTCCGTCTTCACCTTGAGGCTGATGCGGCCTTCCGTCAGCACAACAGGAGTGAACGCCAGAGTTACGCCGAATTTTTTGAAGTCGACGGACGGGGGGCATGTCGCGCAATTGCCCGCAATCGGGTACGGGAACTCACCGCCAGCAAGAAAACTTGCTGTTTCACCTGAGATCGCGGTGAGATTAGGCTCGGCAAGTACGTGGCCCACACTGGCGGTGTCCAATGCCTGCACGGTGGCGGTCAGCGACTTGCCTAAGCCAAAACCGCCAGGCACAAGATGGTTATTGGCGAAGAACGCACTATTGGTGCCACCCTGGGAGTTGAAATTAACGATCGCCGATCCGAAGGCAGCGGTCCCGCTGAGATTGATGCCGAGCTGCTTGATGACATCGCGCGACACCTCCGCGACGGTCACCTTCAGCATGACCTGGTCGCGGCCCTGCACCGCGAGTCCATTGACCACTCTGGTGCCGTCGCCGACGAGCCGCGCAGCGAGATCGTAAGCCTGCTGCGACGCGTCAGGGCTCGCCGCGTCACCATAGAGCACTACGCCGTCGCCGATGCCTTCAACACGAATGTTGCTACCGGGCAGCATCTGATTGAGCGCGGCGCGTACGCCGTTGAGATCCCGTTTTACCGCGATGTCGTAGCCGGCGATCTGCTTGCCGTCGGCGTCGAAGAAATAGATGTTGGTCTGCCCAACCGTAACGCCGATGATGTAGACGCGGCGCGACGACCGAATCACCGCATTGGCGATCTTGGGGTCCGAGACCAGCACATCCTTGATGTCGGCCGGCAGATCAATCGCGACCGATTTGCCGATTCCGAGCGGAACGAAGCGTGAAGTGGCATCGCTCGCCGTCTCCTGGGTCGCCGCCGCGTGCATCGTGTCGGCGGCAGTCGCGGGAACCGTCGGTGCTAGGCTAGTACCGGCCATCAGTGCCGCCAGCGTCACGCTGCGAATCAATATCTTTATCGCCATGTCGCTCCCTCCCCTCAGTTGCTTATCGTGGTGTGGTTGTGGTGCTGACGCCAAACCGAACGATGTTCACTGCTTGGCTTCGCGCATCGGGTTTGTCGTCGTCGCTCGGCCCACCATTCTCCGAGGCGTCGGCAATGCTGCGAAGCGCCAGTGACAGCGAACCGAGTTGCTGCGACAGCGCCAGGGTCTGAGCCTGACGCGGTGTCAGTTCGAGTGTCGCGGTCCTGCCGACTACGACCTTCTGACCGTTCTTTTCCTCGACGTTTTGGTCGATCGCCAGTACACGGATGTTACTCAGAATAAACTCACTGGTGTGCGCTTCGCTGCCAGTGGCCTTTTCGGCTGCACGGTCGCGGCGCGATAGGATTACATCGACATGGTCGTTCGGCAGGATGAAACCGCCGGCACCGGTTTCCGGCGAGATCTGCGTGGACACCGCCCGCATGCCGCTGGGCAGAATTGCAGCCATGAAGCCGGAGCCTTTCGCGTTCACTAGTTTGGCTTCACGGATTGGCTCACCGGCGACGAACGGCGTGCGCGCGACTTGGCCGGAGAGATTCTCAAGCGCCTTCGGATTGTTATTCTTGTTGATAAAATTTGCGCTCACCGCGCTCGCCGGCCAAGCCTGCCACTGCATGTCGCCCGGCGAAACAGCTTGACCCATCGGGATGTCGGAGCGCGCCACCAGCACATCAACGGTATCGACCTTGGTCCCCTGTTCGGTCTTAACCTCGATCAGTTTTTCTGACCGGCCAGCCAATAGCGCGGCAATACCACCGGCTCCGACGGCAATGGTCAACACGACGAGACGTGCGGCTTTCATGAGCTTAACTCTCACCATTACGGCGGATCCGGCCGCCTAAACCACATGGCGGCCGACACAGCCGCTCGGAGGGGATTTCATCAGCTAAAGGTCAAGGTATGGTTAATCAGCTGTGTCCAATTCGAGTTAATATTATGTTGCCGGACGCAATTGATCCCGCAAAAGGAGCTATTTAGCTATTTAGATGCCAATTGCCGGCATCCAACCGGTCTTCGGATAAACCATTAGTGCGGCGCCAGCGAGCGCGATTCCGTAGGGAATGCCACCGCCGGCCTCATGCAAGCGCAGGATCCAAGGCTGGCGGGCGAATGGGCCCGGCAACGGCAGCTTGCGGAACAGGAGGAAAAGCAGCGTCAGAGCACCGCCCAATAGTGAGGCATAGATCAAGTAATCAAGTAGATGGTCGAAGCCGAACCATAGCACGGTGGCGGCCGTGAGTTTGGCGTCGCCGCCACCGATCCAGCCTTGCCAGAAAAAGCCGAAGGTAACCACCAGCACCAGTGCCGCCGCGGCTAGGTGCAGGCCGATGGTCGGAAGACTCATGCCCGTCACGAGCGTGAGCAGGAAGAATGCGCCGGCCAGTGCCAGCGACAAATGATTCGAGATCTTCATCGTGATGAGATCGCTTGAGGCTGCAAACGCCATCAGCGCGGGAAACAGCAGCAATCTGATTGCGTCCGTCACCATCTGCCTCGTCTCCATCGAATCGCCGCGGACTGTCGAAATTACGCCACGCGAACTTGCGGTTCAGTTAGCGCGAAACGACTTGCCGCTCCGTTAAGCGCCGGCGAGGTCATCGGTAAAAATAAAGAGCTCGATCGGCTGGCCGGGGCTTGTAACGTGACGTTGATGCCAATCGGTAGGAGGCGCTCAATACAAAGGCCCCGGCAATGGCCGGGGCCTCTATATCGTTTTCACGCGAACCTTCCCTAACGAAGGTCGCTCGAAAAATTCATACCCTATTTTTGTAGGTTGGTTGCGACGTTGTTGAATGTGGCATTCAGGTTAGTACCGACGGTCTGCACGACCGCGATGATCGCGACCGCAATGCCCGCGGCAATCAGGCCGTACTCGATGGCGGTGGCGCCCGAGTCGTCCTTCACGAAACGCACGAAGAGGTTTTTCATCAGTAACTCCTTGATCCACACGTGGCTGTCTGAGTTGGCTCAGAAGACAGGGTTTGTGTCCCGGCTCTCCTGCGCCATGCGGGCAAGCTACCAATCAGGTATTGCATGCGGGTTAATATGATCGAAGAAATATGGGGTGATTCGATGGATATATCTTGCAGTTAATAAGTTATAATCTCTAGTACATCAAAGTTAATAAATTTTTACGCGCGTGTATACAATAGAATTTCCGTGATTACTGGGTATTGCACATAATATCATTTCTGATGCCGTGGCAATACTTCTCCCGTCTGCAAAAAGCCCAGCCCGATGTTGCTGGCAATACTGTTGGCGCCCTGCTCGGTAGGCATAACGGTCCGCGTCATCATTTGACGGCGAGCGCCATACCGTTGCGCCCCTCTGCATTAAACCTTGATTGGAATTCTCGCAGCCCCGATCCTTTACGCTTCATTCACCTATTTACAGTCAAGTTTAGTTGTCCGCCGGCCTTTGTCTTGCGGCGGTATCGCGGGTACGCAGCGCTGGAGAGTTCGATGTCGACCATATTTGGACGTCACAGACGACTGATCGCATTCTGGGCGTGGACGATTGCGTCTGCCGCAGTATTCGGAGCCTCCTCGGCGCAGGCCGATAGCCTCACGGTCAATATTGATGAGGCGCAAATAATACAGCTGCCCGAGCGCGTCGCCACGGTCGTCATCGGCAATCCGTTGATTGCTGACGCGTCCCTGCAAAGTGGCGGCATCCTGATCGTTACCGGGAAGGGCCTTGGTTCCACTAATCTGATGGCGCTCGACCGCACCGGTCGTGTCGTGATGGACAAGGCCGTGCAGGTTCTCGGCGTTTCCACCAACCGCGACGTGGTCGTCGTTTTCAAGGGCGTCGACCGCGAATCCTACAGTTGCAGTCCGGATTGCGAACGTCGTTTGACGCTCGGCGATGCGCCTGCTTATTTCAACGCTATCCTGAGCCAGACCGGCACTCGGAACTCGCAAGCAGCGCAGACGCCGGCGGCCGCGCGCTAAACCACGCTGCGCATCACCGCAAGCGAGCTAAGGCACCTGCATCTGAACCGCCCTAAAGGGGCAGCGCGGTGGTCGATTTGATTCGCTCCATGGCGAAGCGTGAGGTGACGTTTTTCAGCGGGACGGTTGCGATAAGTCGCTTGTAGAAAGCGTCATACCCGGCAATATCCGGCACCACCACCCGCAGCATGTAATCGACATCACCGGCCATCCGATAGAACTCCATCACCTCGGGCATAGCACTCACCACCTCAGCAAATTTTTTGAGCCATTCCTGCGAATGGTCGCCGGTTTCGATCGATGCGAATACGGTGATGCCGAGGCCTACCTTGTCAGGGTCGATCAACGCGGCTCGTCGCGTGATCACTCCATCGGCCTCTAGCCGCTGTAGTCGCTTCCAGCACGGCGTCGATGACAATCCGACGCGCTGGCCGATCTCGGCGACCGAGAGCGACGCGTCCTGCTGGACGACGGCGAGGATTTTGCGATCGATGGCGTCCATTCCCCATTTCCTTTTAAGTTAGAACGTTTTCTTGAAATGTACCATGTACATTGGAAAAAATGCCTTATTTCGATGTTGGAAGCGTCTTTATATAGAAAAATATTCTTATTCAACCAAAATCACTGGTCGCATCCTGTGACATTTTCAAGGGATCCAAGGTTGAAGGGATCCAAGGCCGGCTCGTAGGCACCCGGCGCCTGCGCGTCCTGTCCGTTTTAGAAATAAAGCCTCACCCTATCTTGAGGAGCGTGTCCACCTCTGCGCGGCACGGCGCGCCGGAGCCGCCACCGAATTTCGTGCACTTGAGCGCGGCGGTAGCGCTGGCAAAGCGTAGGGCAGCCTCTAGATCACGACCTTCCGCTAAGCCGAGCGTGAAGGCGCCGTGAAACGCATCGCCAGCGCCGAGTGAATCGATCACCTTGACTGGGAAGGCCGGCATGTGCCGCAGCGTGCCGGCATCTAGCCAGTAAACTCCGTTCGGGCCGTCGGTAACGGCGAGGAATCCGCCGACATGCTCGGCCAAGCGCTGCAAGCCGGCACCATAATCGTTCAGGCCGGTGATGCCGTGCAGCGCCTCGGCCGACGCGATCACATGCGTGCCGAGTGCGAACAGCGGATCGTCCGCCCGCGTCGCCTGATCGAGGTCGATTACCACCGCGATCTTGCGCCTCCCAGCGGCTTTGCACACCGCCGTGACGAAGTCGGGAAAACGGTTGTCGACTAATATTGCATCGGCATCGGTCACTAGTTTCTCGGTATCCGCCGGCAACACGTTGCCAAGTTTGACGCCGCGTCGAGTAGCGATGGTCTTTTCGCCGCGCGCATCGACAAGGATTAGCGACACCGAGGCAGTGCCGCCGTCAATACGCACCGCGCCGCTGCAGTCGATACCCTCAGCGGCCAGGTCGGTGACAATGCGCTCGCTGACCGCATCATGGGCGCCGCCGAGCGGGCCGGCAAAGGCCGCTCGCGCACCCAGTCGTGCGATCGTCACTGCAGCATTGGCGGCGCAGCCGCCGCCGGTAATGATAAAGTCTGAGGCCGGCACTTTGGTGCCGGGCGCCGGGAAATTCTCTACCCGCATAACGATGTCCTGCACCGCGATGCCGGCGCATAGGATCTTCGGTCTTGCGAAGACGCGTTCAGTCAAAGCCGACCTCGTCGTCCACCCAGGCGCGTATGATGTGATGCGCGATTGCCACCGGCGGCGGCGTGGTGAGGCCAGCAGGGTGCTGGCGCTTTAGCATGGTGACGACCTCATCACGGCTAAACCAGCGAGCATCCTCGAGCTCCTTGCGATCCACCACGATGTCGCGTGTCAGGGCCTTGGCGTGGCAGCCAATCATCAGCGAGCTCGGAAACGGCCAGGGCTGCGAGCCGAAATAGACCACTCGACCGCAAGTTATGCCCGCCTCCTCGCGCGTCTCGCGGTGCACGGCATCCTCGATCGACTCACCTGGCTCGATGAAGCCGGCAAGGCAAGACCACATCGTCGGCAGGAAGCGCGGGCTGCGACCGAGCAAGCAATGTCCGCCGTCGATTGCCAACATGATCACCACCGGGTCAGTGCGCGGGAAGTGCTCAGCATTGCAGCTCGGGCAGTCGCGCCGCCAACCGCCGCAGACGGCCTGCGTACCGGTGCCGCAGTTCGGGCAGAAGCGGTGGTGCAAGTGCCAATTGAGCACTGCCTTGGCTTCTGCGATTGGCGGCAGGTGTTCGCTGTCGACCAGGCCCTGCACGGCGATCGACCGCAGGTCGGTCACGACATAATTTCTGTTCGCTTTGAGCGCTTCCGCGCTGGCCGGCGGAATGCCAACGCCGAAGCGACCGGCTCGGCCGAGCAAGCCGAGAAATACCGTCTCGTCGGTTTGGCTGAGAGCGCGCGCCTCGTCGAAGGTGAATAATGGATCGTTGAGTGACACTGCCTTCTTGAGCACGATCAGCTCGCCGCCGATCACATAGACGCCGGCGCCACGGTCGGCGGAGAGCACGGCAAGCGCGGCACCATCCGGCCGCCGTTCGGCGGCGCGTTCAAGCCGGCTATTGACATATCCGAGACTAGATTTCGGACCGGGATGAGGGCGCGCAGGCATGTGAGACACAAATTTGCACGGACCCGCGGCTTGTGCAAATCATCCGTATTTATTCGGCCGCTTGCTCGCGAGCCCAGCCTTGCCCTGCCGCGTGTCGAACACTGGGAAGTTATTGCCGGCGACATACTGGAATTCCCACCAATTGTCGCCGGTCGAATTCGCCAATCTGAAACCGAGCCTACGCAAGATCAACGAGAGCCTGCGGGGAATCGAGGACCGCATTTACGTCAAAGGGGCGTCTTCGACCAGGAGTTCGTCGAGTTGGCGCCCCCGGTGTATTTAAGCAACGACAATCGCGACGAACTCAAGCGCGCGATCAATCTGCTGCTGAAATCCGATTTCATCGAAGAAAGGCAGTATACGCCCTACGCCTCTTGATCTCTTATACGTCCGCGACGCCGAGCCGCTGGCGCAGCACCGATAGCAGGCCACGTATGCTGCGCTCGTCATAAGCGGTGGGCGGGGCGACAGCCCATATCGGTTTCGGCCAGGCCGCGTCGCTGTGGCGTCTTGCTACCACATGCACATGCAACTGCGCGACCAAGTTGCCGATCGCCGCGATATTGAGCTTCTCGCATTCGGTGATGGATTTGAGCGCGCGCGCGGCGGCGTCGATTTCGGTCAGCAGTTGGACCTGCTCTTTCGGCTTAAGATCGATCAGCTCGGTGAGGCCCGGCCGGCGCGGCACCAGGATCAGCCAGGGATAATTGGCGTCATTTGCCAGCAGTACACGCGACAGGGCCAGGTCGCCGACTGAAACCGTTTCGGCGGCAAGCTGCGGGTGGAGGGACCAGGTCGATTCCGTAACCATGCGGTGCGTGCCCGGGCTGGGCCCTAGCATCCTAGATGACTTTCCACAGGCAGAATCGCCTCATGGATGCGCGGGTCAAGCCCGGGCATGACGGTTGCGGCGGGCCAGCTTGCTTTCCTTGGCTCTA
>Ga0207780_1000102_pt1 | contig 21111 bp, 15 predicted proteins | sample LuqExpMetageno45_FD_187803 | JGI IMG/M metagenome (GOLD analysis project Ga0207780, IMG submission 187803) | Tropical forest soil microbial communities from Luquillo Experimental Forest, Puerto Rico - Sample 45 (SPAdes) | ecosystem: Environmental > Terrestrial > Soil > Tropical forest ...
AACACGCAAGGGAGACCGCAGAAGCCGGCGGAGGACGAGTGGGCTATATCCGTCTCTACAATCGGGAAGTGCAGGACCATTAGTAGGTGATAAAGGACGCGGTACGCCTCCTTCAACTCGGCCAAGGTGGGATTTTCCGCCGCGGCGGGACGACCCTCCCAGGAAGCATGGACTGCATGCTGGAGTACATCCCATGTCTCAATCGAGTTCATCGTCGCAGCATAGTCGTAGCGTTGGAAATACGCTTGCATTTGCAGCAAAACGTCGCCCAGTTCCGTCTTCTCGCTCTGGGAAGAGAAGAGCAACGCTAGAAACCGCTCAAAAATCGGCTTGAAACGCGATGCGATCGCGAAAGGAGTCGTTTCCCAAAGATCATGGAGGAAATCCGAAGTGGGCTGGTGGCGTGAGAACTCACCGGGCTGAAGCAAACCCCACTGAGGTACCTTGATGACTTCTCTTATGTTAGACGGGAGATCGTACTTCGGCACGGGGTAAGGATTGGTGACAATGGCTTCTACCAGAAAGTCGATTTCCGGCAATCCCCGTACCAGTTGGGCGCACCAACTGCTGACCCCTCCGCGGTAGAACGGATACGTTCCCTCTGTAGTCAAAAGGACCGTAATCGGCCTGTCTAGGATCATTGTTTGGAGAAACGAACCTCGGCTGTCTGGCCGACCATCAGCGTGAGCGTCGGATTGCCAAACTCGACTTCTACAAGATGAGTCATGTTCGGCGAGGGCAGTGGACTAATCACTCGCACAGTTCCTTGGACGTGTTGTGGAGGAATCGTAGCGACCTGCACGTCCGCGGTTTGTCCAACCTTGAGTTCCGCGACCATGCGCGCGGCCACAGGAACTTCCGCGACCATGGTGTCGAGTTGCGCCAGGCGGAGCAATAACGCACCCGAAGATACGTGATCCCCGGCGTGCACGGGAATGTCCGACACCACGCCCGCTTGCGTCGCACGAACGACTTTTTGCTCCGCTTGTCCCTTGGCCTGTTGATACTTCAATTGCGCTTGACTGAGTTGTTGCTGAAGTTCCTGGCGCGTAACCACAGATTGGAGGCTCACGCGGGTGGCCTGATCTTGCTCGGATTTGGAGGTGATTCCTGCCAGTTTTTTGGCATTTTCCATGTCATCTCGAGCGATACGCAGTTCCGTTTCGCGGGAATCGAGCTCTTGCCTGGAGGTCACGCCAGCTCCATAGAGTGCCTTGGCGCGATCATAATTAGTGACTGCGAGTTCGTAGGCGGCTGTAGCGCGTTCCGGAGAATCCCGCCACTGGCGGGAAGGCACGTGTTGTTCTTCCCATTGCGACAGGCTCACTCTGGCATTCGCCTCCTCCAAGTCAGAGCGGAACTTGTCCAGGTTGGCCTGAGCCGCGTGAAGTTCGATCTCCGCCTGTTGCAGGGCTAACTGCGCTTCACGGCCATCCATAGACATCAATGGTTGGCCCATCTGAACTGTCTCCCCGACCTTTACCGACACGGACGAAATTGTGCCAGCTAGATCGGCGGTTACCGCAGATTCGCTCGAAGGGTGGACCGTGCCTTGGAAGGCGACGGAGGGCAGCGGACGGTTGTTTACCCACACTTCTTTGGAGTTGAACGCATAATTTCCAGCGAGAAGCGCCAAACCAATTCCGAAAAATGCCAAGACCAGAATGTTCCTGATCCGGCGGTGTGAGAAGATAACACGCCGGGGAACAAGAACATTGGAGTGCCGATTTTCGCTCGAGGGCCCGATGAGTCTTTCGATCGTACGGTCGCGCGCGACAGAGAGGGCCTCATAAATCTGACTCACGCTTGCACCTCCTTGGGTTTCGGCCGCAGCGTTGCAGTTACCTTAGCGGCAGAATGATGGTGGTCCCCTTGCCTAGAGTGATGTGCGAGATGTGTTGTCCGCCGTATGTTTCGTACCCAGTTGCGCTCAGGCCAGTGATGGGAATGACCGCGTTCGTGGTACCGGCTGTCGACGGCACGGTGATGGAAATTGTAGCGGCGGTGGTTCCTGCGCCCACGATGCTGGCAGTGGTGCTCGACAAGTTAAATGAGTTGCGGTTCTGCATCAGAACCCCCAGCTGGTCTAGCGTCGGAGTTAACACGGGCAGTTTGTAAACAGCTTCGTATTTCTTGAACGTTAAGTCATAGGTATCTGTCAGTAAAGATGAAACGTGCGGGCTGATCAGCCCCGCGAGACTCGCAGGTACCGGAGCCACCGTCAGGCTGGCGGAGTTGTCCGAAAAGTGCAGGTTCGGCTGGTGGAACATCTCGGGATCCATATCTCCCATCAGCATATTCATCAGGAAGGCGTTGCTGGTGAAGTCCAGAATCTGGGCCGCATCGTAAGTATTGAACGGCGGATCAGGAGCGGGTTGCGTTCCTGGGGGTGAGTTTGGCGGAACGTAGTGGGAGTAAATGCAAACGAATTCGGCCTGATCGTCAGCCCAGCTTGCCGCGTTGTAAAACACGTCATTCGGGTGCCGCGGCACTTCATAGATCCCAGGCGCATAGCTGTTGACAATGCCAACATTTGGAGAAGGGTTGGGGCCGTTATTGTTCGGCGGATTCGTCGTTGTGGCCACGGAGGTGTCGCTCACCGCAAAACGGATGCCATCGTTGTAGAGATAAGAGGGTACTGATGGATCGTTTAACCCAGTCACCCCGGGCGTCACAATGTTGCTGGGATTGAAATCGGTGAACGTCAACTGCTTAAGACCGGTATCGGAAGGATCGGTGTCGAGGTTTCTCCCGGCCGGATTACCCGCGACCCAAAGATTCGTCTGAATCTCGAGGTCGATGTCGTCTACTGGTGGATTGTCGTAGATGTCGCCGCAGCCAGTGCCACTCGGTACGCTCTGGCACAAGCCATTCAGGGTGGTGGGATGATCGTAGGTGTGGCTGATCCAGTGGAAATACTGTTGATAGTTGCCTAAGTTGGAAACCAGGTCATCCGATATGGCAGCGGTCGCGCCCGTTTCGGCGGCCTGGGCCACTGTGGAATGAGTGGCCAAGTTCACGGTGAAGACCGTAGTACCGGGTGTTGTGGCGGTATTCGCGGTCACCGTTTGGACTGTGAAGGTACCGTTAAAAATCCCGCCGCCATTCGTGCTGCCAGCCACGCTGACCTGCTCGCCGGGTAGCGCGGAGAATCCCGCGGCGGAAATCGTTGCAACACCGTTTGCGGCCGAGGTAAACGTCACCGGAGCTGTCAATCCAGTCCAGTCAGGATTGTCCGCAGTCCCAACGCCATTCATCGCTAAGGTCAGTTTGAATTGAGTCAGCAGCGGGTCCGCCTGCTTCGCGGTCTGCCAGGCGACAAGTTGAGTAAGATCCGCGGAGTTCACGCGCATCACCGGAAGGTTCGAAGCATCAGGCGCGGTGCGGTCCTGAGTGAGAGGATTCGTGAGACAGGTCGTGCTGGGAACCCACTCTGAGTCGTCAATAAAGAAGTCGTCGACTTGTTGAGTGGCATAGACGTGATAATCGCCAAGGAACACGCCTTTCGTCACCCAGTTCAAAAGTCCATACGCGACGATCAGGTTGTGCATCAGGTAGGGATTACTGTCGAAGGTCTGCGTCAGATACTGCCTGCCGTCGGTTAGCGTGATAAACGCCGACAGGGCGTTGCCGAAACTGTCTGTTAGAAGAGGTGTTACCGTTCCATTTGTGCTTACCGGGGGCGCCAAGTAGATATACGCACCTGAGAAAGTTACGGGTGTGGCAGTGTTCGCATAGAAGAAAATCGGCGCGCCGGCGGCGGTGAAATTCGCAGTGTAGGTCGACGTCGATGGGATGGTGTTTGTGATGCTCGACGAGAGACCAAAGTAAGGATCGGGGTAGTCATACCAGTTTACCTGCCGGACCTTGAAGGTGGTCTCGTAGTTGATCAGCGTCTGCTGCCAGGCGCTGATGTTGTAGAAGTCTCCTCCGAACGCGAAGATAATACCTTGATAGTAGCCATGGCACGCTCCGTCAGAGAGTGTGGGAGCCGCGCCTGCAACATCGACGACGTCGTACGGAGTTCCCACGAAGTTCAGGATTTGCTCAATTGCGGGGAAATCCGCATATCCTGCGGTTGCATTGTTCACCACCAAGAGTTTCATGTCGATCGTGGGTGAAGCACATCCTGTCGGCAAGGTCGATAGAGCGCTCAGCCACGCTGGCGGCGACGTGATCACAGTGCCGGCGGAATTGGTTAGGGTGGCTGTGATTGAAATGGCGACAGTGCTTGTGCCAAGGACCTGAGCTAGACCTGCTCTGTTAATACTCACTACGCTCGTGTTGCCGGACGTCCACGTAACTTGATTCGTGATCGCTTGGGTGGTTCCATTGCTGTACGTTCCGGTGGCTGTGTACTGCTGCGTTGAGTTTAAGCCCAGCGAGATGCTTGCCGGCGTCGCTGCAATCGACAGCAGCACTGGGGCCGTTACAGTTAGAGACGTAGTTCCCCGGATACTTCCAGACGTCGCTGAAATCGTTGTTCTGCCTGCCACGAGTGTCGTAGCCAAACCGGAAATGCTAACCGTGGCTACCGTAATTGTGCTGGAAGCCCATATGACACTGGCTGTCAGGTCCTGCGTGGTGCCGTCGGAATATGTTCCTGTTGCGGTGAATTGTTCAGTGTAACCGGCGGCGATGGAATTCGCCGCTGGCGTAACTCCGATCGAAGACAAGCTGGCTGACGTTATCGTCAGGGACGCTGTGGCTGTCAACGCCGTTCCCGCTGCTTCCAGAAGTGATGCTGTGATGGTGGTGCTCCCAGCGGCGACTCCAGCAGCCACGCCGGAAGAACTGATAGACGCGATTCCACCGTTCGCGGAAGCCCACGTCACTTGGCTGGTTATGTTGACACTGGATCCGTTTGCATATCTCCCGATGGCTTGAAGCTGCTCCTGGGCGCCTTTCGCCAGGCTCGCGCTCGGAACGGTGATGCTGATGGAGGCGAACTCAGCTGAGGTTCCACCCCCGGTCATGGAAACCACTTGCGGCGTACCCGTGGCCGAATCCGAAATCGTGAGAGTGCCAGGGATCGAGCCAGTCGTCGCTGGTGTGAACACGACTGTGATTGTGCAAGAGGTGTTTGCCGGCAACGAACTGCCACACGTCGTCGCCGTGACCGCGTAGCTTGACGGGCTCGCCGTGATGCCATTAATCGTCAACGCCACACTCTGCCGATTCGTGATGGTCACGGTACGTGGCTGGCTGGGTGTTCCAACTTCTACGACCTGGCTGAACGGGATGGTAGTCGGCGAGACTGTTACCGGGGCAATGCCGTTGGCAGTCAGCTGCACTGTGGTGGTGCCGATATCGGAGGCGATCGAAAGCGTGCCGGTCTGTGCTCCCGCACCTGTTGGGGTGAACGTGGCGCTGATGGTACACGTCCCGCCGCCGTTCAGAGAAGCGCCGCAACTTGTGGAGTCAGCAAATCCGGCGCCAAGGCTCGACGTGATTGTCAGCGGCCTTGCGAGGGTACCGGCGTTCGTCACGGTTAGTGTTTGCGCGGGACTAGTTTGTCCAATTGCTACGTTGCCGAATCTAGCGTTAGCTGGCGTTACCGTGAAGGGGGCGGAACCGGTTCCCTGCAGGGATATTGAGAGCGTACTGGGAATTCCTTCATCGACAATGGTAACGGTGCCCGCGAAAGTACCAAGTGCAGTAGGTGCGAATGTGATTGAGATTGTGCAGCTTCTGCTCGCCGCTACGGACGTGCCGCAAGTATTCGTCTCCGTAAAGCCTGGAGTCGCAGTGATACTGATAACATTAACCGCAGCAGTGCTCAGGTTTGTAAGCCGGACGTTCGTCGTCCTCGATGCACTTACTGCTACCGATCCGAAACTGTGGGAGGTCGACGACAACGTTACCGTCTGTGCGTGGGAGTTCGTTGTTGAGAGTCCCCACAGTATGAAACCGATGATAAAAGAGCCCAAGTGCTTGCGTGCCTTCTGATGCATTTTCATGGTTACCCCCAAATTGCTAAGGCTGGTGTCCACGTGTGCAAAAATCGTCAGTAGCGGAGGGCAGCCCGTCCGGTTTTTCTTTGGTACTTCACTTTCAATCGGGAAGGCTCGTCGCTCGCACGTTCGAGCCACATGATTGTTTTGATCCCGTTCTACAGGCCGCCGTGTTTTTGTTGTTCGTGCGTTAGAGATGTCGTGCCATTTGAAAAATCGCATGGGAGATACGAGGGCCTGGAGAAACGGAGTGAGCGCTCTACATCGATCGATGAGACTTCAACAGAGACGGATCGATTCAGAATCTCTATAGAGACAACCAGTCGACTCGAAGCTTTGTAGCGCACCAGAATCCCTTCTACTCCGCTGAGCGGACCTGACATAACTCTCACGCGATCACCGCATTTCAAGAACGGATGGGGCTCTACGGCAAGCCTGCTGCTGACGGTCCGGCGTAAAGCCTCAATCTCATGGGGAGGGATGGCGCAGGGAACTCCACCAAATTCAACAAATTGGTAAACACCAGACAAACTCAAAACTTCGGAGCGACACAAAGGAGGGGCGTGAAGGAAAATGTAGGAGGGGAACAGCGGAAGGGACAGCCGCTTAATTCGGTCTTTCCATTTGCGTTCGACGGAGTACAGCGGGAGATAAACATCCAATTCTCTCCGAGATAATAGCTCGGCTACCGATTTCTCATGCTGATGGCGAGTATAAACAGCGTACCAGGCGGACGGCGAGCTGGGATCGCAGTTCGTCATTACAACCAACTTTCTTCGTTGGAACGCAAAGCTTCGCTACTGTGGCTTACAGAAGCCGCTTGATCTATTCGGATTGCCAGGTCCGTGTCAGTCGTTTCCGACTAAGTACGCCGGGAGACATGTTTCTCGAGTGGTTGATGACTGGGGTTCAGCTACTCGAGGACCTCGACTTTTTCTAAACCGCGAACCTCCCGGGCGTGGCACCTAAAATTCGGCCGGCTCGTGGCCGTTAGAATTGCGATTCATTAGCGTGTAGCTCTTTGTCGCGGCGGCAAAACCCGAGGGCGACTCCGAATGATCGTGTCGCTCGACTCGTACAACTGTGGCATTTGCTTGCATTTCGAGTGCAGAATCTTCTGTCACTTGCGGCAGCATCACAGTCAAGCGGACAACGCACCCCACCGGTGGACAAGTAGCCGCGAACACGAAAACGCCTTTGTGCGAAATATCCCGCGTGACACCTTTTTCAGAGATGGGCAAAGAACCGGCTAGTCTCCAGGTAAACTGAACAGGCGCACTCAACATGAAACGCCGCCCATCTCGTCTTTCCATAGGGGGCTCTCCCAAACATTCTGAATATTGACATTGCGCCAATCGCATAAAGTCCCGCCTCGGAACGAGCCGACGCTTAGGTTTGTGGACGTTACCTGCGTCAGGCGAAACTGACAAGTGGCAGAAGGTCCCGCGCTGTTTGGCGACAACTGATGGAAATGACGAAGTGGAATTCCACACCGCGGTCAACGCAGGTTTCTTTAGATGTCAACAGTGAATTACTCCCTAGGTGTTCACCACGCGGTCAGAATGGCACTATCCCTGCAGGCGTACTAAAACGGATAAAACCGTTCACATTTATGAAGGAAAAAAAACTTGACTCAGATGGCAATCAAACTCTATGGTGGCTGACTCGGCAAGTTCGAAGATGCACGCCCTAGACCAGAGTGACGGGTCCCCGGGTCTCAACTCTCCCATTCGGCTCTTGATTGCCGAAGATACCGTCATGGGTTGCCAACTACTACGAGACGGTCTGAAAAGGGCCCGCCTCGGTCTGCGCGAGATTCACTTAGCGGTAGGCTCTTCCCAGATCCTCGAGTTGTGTGCCAGCTACTCGATCGACGTGGCCTTGATCAGCGAGGACCTGCAAGACGGTGCGCAGAAAGGACTTGAGATAATCGAGGTTCTTCGAGGAAACCATGCCTCCGTGCGAAGTGTGCTGCTAGTGCGCCGAATCCGGCCAGAAGTCACGCTCGCGGCCTTCCGGAATGGGGCCAAAGGAGTCTTTTGCCGCAAGGATTCGATTCGCTCACTTGGCAGATGCATCGCGGCTGTGCGAAGAGGACAAGTCTGGGCCAACTCGGAACAACTGGAAGTCTTGCTTCAAGCATTAATCGACAGCAAACCCATCCAACTGAAGAATTTCGATGGGGCTTGTCTTTTGACCAAGAGGGAAGACCAGGTCGCAGCACTCGTTGCCGAAGGGCTAACCAATCGGGAAATTGCCAAAAGGTTGGAACTTAGCGAACACACCATCAGCAATTATCTATTCAAGATGTATGAAAAATTGGGGATTTCCAGCCGAGTGGAGTTCGTACTGTATATTTGTGGGCGTCGGCAACAGAGCCAAGCAACGCTCCAACCGAGAGACGCCGTTACCCGCGAGACCCGTCGCACAACGATCTGATTGCAATCGAATTGCTTGGTATCTCCTCACAAACCGCGTTGGAAAAGTGTTCTATCGTACATCGCGGCAACAGTTTTCCCAAAGGTGAGAAGAGATTTCCCCGGGCTCCGCAATTCGACCACTGCCAACTGATTCCGTTACCGCGTCGCATCGCCGCCCTTGTCTAGGACTACAAAATGCGCAGATCATCGGCGTGCTAGCGGCTTATCCAAGTCGATTTCCACGGTACCAGTCCCAAGTTCGTTTCAATCCCTCCGGGAAACTGTATCGAGGTTCGAATCCGAGCACTCGTCTGCTGAGAGAGATGTCAGCCTGTGAATCCCGAATATCGCCTTTTCGCGGTTCTAAGTGCTCCCTCCGAACCGCCCTGCCAGTGATTTGTGCGAGAAATTCGGAGACCTGATTCAGACTGATTCGCTGTCCAGTCCCGCCGTTGAAAACAAGTCCGGCGGCTTCTTTTACTTCACAAAGCTTTAATGTGATGTCAACGATATCATCAACATAGATAAAGTCACGTGATTGCTCGCCATCCCCGTATATTATCAACGGCTCGCCGCGCTGCATCGCTAACATGAATCGTGACAGCACACCGGAGTAGGGCGACCTCGGATCTTGCCGGGGCCCAAACACATTGAAAAACCGAACAGAAGCACTTTCCAGACCATAAGTTCGTGTAAACAGTTGTCCGTACAGCTCGCCGACGAACTTGCTTAGCCCGTATGGCGAAATCGGATCAGGAGCAAGACTTTCCGCCAGAGGAAGAAAGGAAGGTTCGCCATAAACCGCCGAGGAAGCCGCGAAAACAAAACGCTTGACTCCACAATCGCGGGCCGACAGCAAGACGTTAAGTGTTCCGTCAATGTTCACGAGATGCGTTGCCGCAGGGTTCTCGACCGAATCGGGAACTGAAGTCCGAGCCGCCAAGTGGATGACATAATCGACTCCCTGGGAGGCGGATTGAACACTTTCGGGTTCGGTGACGCTCCCTATCCGGAAGTCGATTCGTGAGTCGACGGAAGCGAGATTTTGCTCTCTTCCGGTCGACAAGTCGTCAAGAACTACCACGCTGTGATTTCGGCGGACGAGTTCCTCAACAATGTGTGACCCGATAAAACCTGCACCACCAGTGACAAGATAGCGCATCTTGTGATCTCTCTTTTGAGCGTCTCTTCAGAGCTGCGTCCAGGCTCCATGTGCTGACGCATGTGCCAACCACTCTCAAGAAACGAGCCTTATACCACAATTTCGCAATTGTCCGGTGCGAAACCCCGTTCGCCGTCTGGGCGAACCTTTTTGCTAAAGAGAGAGATTGTTACAGAATCTTTCAATACCACCACTGCGCAAAATAGGAATCGGTACATTCTATCTTTGACATCGCAAGTACGAGGATATACAGTCGCGCCTCCCTGGTCGAATTCAGGAGCGCGACCATGAGTAAGAACGCGGAAGGCGCCTACGTCTAGTGATTACGCTGCGCAACGCTAATTCCTGCTTGGGTAGTGACTTCCACGGAGTGCATCGGTCCCTTTTTTGGTAGTGTTTCTCTTTCTAGGCAGCATAACGGGAGGGGACCGGAAAGGGACTGTTTTGGTCAACTTGCTCTCGTGAGACCTGTACCTTTGGGCTATTTGTTGGGGCGGGGCTCAGGCATAGAATTCGCGCACGGAACTGCCACCTATGCTGTTCGCTCCGAGCACTGATCGAGAGGATCTGCGTCGAGATCGTGTGCGACAGTTATTCCTGGCTCGCTGCCCTGGAGGCCGAACCGCAAACGATGTTCTGACGTTTTTCCTGTGGCTTCATCGCTGCTGCCCGGAATTACTTCCACCCGGCAAACGTGGCGACACTTACCAGCACCTCAAGGTTGATCTCAACGGACTCTATCTGTACGAGTGAAATGCAACGCGCTTGGTCCTTTACGTGCTATCAGGCACTTCTCCGGTTAGCGGGGTGGATTCAATAGGTGGATGCAACACTAAGTCGAAGTATAAGTACCGGGTTTTCGGAAGCAAAATTCCCTTGCCAGGGCAAATGCAAAGAAAGGGCTGCCCTGTTTAGTTCAAATCAGATACAGCCCCAGAAGTCGGTCTCGCCGGTATTCCATTGCTGGATCAGCCGACCAGAGGAGTGTTGCATTGACCGTTTGAACCGGCAGGACTTATCAGGCGGCTTTTCCCGTAGGCAGCTAATAAAGATTGCGGTGCGGTCAGACACGGCCGACGCTACGTTCGGGATCGGCATACTCGGTATAGACGTTTCGTTCCGAATGGACCATTCCTTCATCGACATTCTCCAGACTGTGAGAACGTATCTACATCAGAAGTGTTAAGGAACGATTCCCTGAACGACGAGCTCCGGCCTCGTGTTTTGCCCACGAACCTTGCTCATTAATCGGCTTCGTTGCTGAGGTGAGGGTATGTCAACGGTAAACATCCGGGCGCGCACGACGCGATGTTGACTCTACTATTCTACCTATATAGAAGAGTTCTCCCTGACGTGAGTTCGCGAGATGCTACGACCTTCCTGATTTCTCCCTCGGAGGCGTTATGTCGCTCCGTTCAACCATCCGAACAATTCCGTTCCTTTCCTTCCTTCTCGTTGTCGGGACCAGCTCTGGGCAGACCAGCCGGCCATTCTCCATGTCCTCCACCGGGATCCAGGCGTATCCGAATCAAACCAGCATCTATCAAAACGCTCTTGCCAACTTTCCGGCGGTGCTCTCGGATGCGGACGTCCTCACCATCTTCCCCGAATACCTTGGTATTCCATTCGATTCCTTTGCGACGAGCGCGAATCCCTCACCGACTGATCCGTGGACGGTGCAGATGACGGCGCTAGCGAATGCCGCGGTTGCCACCGGAAGGCCTTTGATGATGGAGATCGTTCTCACACGTGATTTTCCAGTCGCCAAGGCTGTTAACAACAACGGGACGCTGCAATTGCAGACGAACTGGGCTCCGACCTGCATGGATTTTACCAGCAGTCAATTCGCGTCTGTGGGGACCGCATATGTGAATTACGCTGACTGGATTGCTAAGACATTTGCGCCGAAGTATCTGGTGCTAATGATCGAAAATAATCTTTATTACGTGCTCTGCGGCGGGAACACCCCATCGTGGCAGGCCTTGGTCAATATCGAACGAAACGCATATGACTCCCTGAAGGCACAGTTTCCTTCGATGCTGGTGTTTCCCTCCTTCAAATTGGAGGATCTATATGACCAGACCCTGACGGGCTTTGACTCGGCAGAATACGTCGCGATGGCCAATCTAAAGCGGGATCGTTTCGGAATCGCGACCTATCCGTTTGGTGTACAGGTCACTCCGGGCGACTTTGCCAATCCCTATCAGCTGCCGTCGGATTATCTGTTGCGTGTCCGAGATCGATATCCGGCAGAGTTCCCAGTAGTGATCACGGAGACCGGCTGGAATTCATCCTCGATTGCCATCTCCTATAATTCCGCGTGTTACGCAAACCTGGTGTATTCCGACCCGTCGTTCGAAGCCGCCTACATGGACCTTCTCATCTACAGCGGGTATGTGGGAAATTTTGATTTGATCAGCTGGTGGTCGGACAGAGACCTCATCGTCAGTTCCTATTCGAACGCGTGCGTCGTCCAGGCGACTCCGCCCAGCTTTCCGGAATGCAATGCGGACCCGTGGTGTATTGCGATCAACAACGCGAGAGCGCAAGCCCCAAACGGCTGGTCGCCCGCCTTCGCGGAGCTGGCCTTTAAGGTGTTCGGGACCATGGGACTTCGTGATTACAACGGGAACGCAAAGCCCAACACACTCTCCATTTGGAACACGTTCTTGGCCCTGCCACTTGCGCACTAGTGCCGAAACCCCTGCGCGGCGGCAGCATTTACCAGATTCAGCCAAGCGGCTTTCGGTGTGCCGTCATCGTATCGCAGACCCAAGGAGCACAAATATGCCGTAAATGCTGGATCATTTCCGTCGCCGTAGAACTGGGCGAGCGTGGAACAGAACGAGGGCGTGAAATCATGTAGAGCGAAATAGTTTAGAAACGGGATCTGTTTCGAAGCACTCTGCCATGCCTGGAATACATTTGTGACGTAGGCAGATTGGTCTGCTTCGGAACTGAGCAGTACGGAAGACGTTGGATAGCCGACCTCCTGCAAGACAACCGGCCGGTTGCCGGCGAGGGCGAGCATCGTAGGAAAATCGGCAAGGGGAGACTGCGGCCCGTTGGGCACAAACCCCGACCCGAGCGGGTAGTAGGTGAAGATCCAGACGTCGCTCATGTTGTTCAGCTGAATCGCATTTGCGCGTGCCGGTCCTGATGCGCCTGTAAATGTAGTGGTCACTCCAACCTGGATCCCCGGCAGCGTTTGATGGACATAGGCAACCGCATTGTCATAGAAGGTCTGGTATCCTGCCCATTCGGCCGGATGAGCATCCAGATACACATCGACTTCATTGCCGATCGAAAGGTAACGGACCTGGGGCGTGAGGGTCGGTCGGATCGCGTCGATGAGGGAGTGGAATCGCGATTCCATCTGCGCATCATCCCAAGCTACAGTTAGAAGATTCGAAGGCGTCGCCTTGGCAATCGTGTTGATGACCTGGATGCCCACGTAGACGTCAAATCCCCGACTGCTCGAGTAGGTGACGCTGTTTTGAAGAGTCGAAAGACTATACGTTCCGGGAGCAGTTTCCAGTTGATTCCAGGCAAAGGTTAGAACAGTGCCCCTGGCACCAGCGCTGATAACCAGGTTTGCGGCGTCAAGCGCATCCTGCTGTGTCGGAGGGGGCACAGGCCGCGCGTTCGCAGTGATCCCCAAAATTCTATGGTCAGAGGCAGGCGTCGACTGCGTCACCGTTCCGCCGGAACACCCCCCCAGTGAGACCGTAGCCACAAAAGCAAGCAGAGCAGCAATCACTCGCTTGAGGATCATCTATGTCCTCTCTTTTCTAGGGCGTGATTCGGGTGGCCGCACCCACTCATACATAAAGCGATAAAGGCCTGGGCCTCATCCATGATAGCAAAAGGTAGCCTGACGGCCTGAGGGAGAGACCTTACAGCGGATTACTCTTGGATTGCTCGCCGTAATCCATCAGAGGAGGCTAACCAGGTCTGGAAACTCGACACCAGTCTAGCTCTTCGTCCACAGCTTCGTACTAGTATGCGGTCCCGCAAAGGATCTTTGCTGCACGATGTAAACCCAATGGCGTTTCTTCGATTGGCTTGTGACCGCAAATCCGTCTCTGCGATTGTTGGGAGGGCACTTGTAGTTATGTTTGTTGCGTTTTTTTGAATTTGAAAAATCAGAAAAGATTCGGTTGCAGACGAAATCAATTGTTGACTTGTGGCCGGACGTGAACTATTTTGAACGCCCCAAACATACCGGGTCCGCCCCATTTCAGATGTTGGAGAGGTTACGCGGAGGATTTCTAGAGCAATCGGTCTGCGTTGCTAAGGAGCGGTCTGCTAATGAGCAATTGCGTGTCACTTTTGGCTTGCCACTACCCGTCTGGGCGTAGGCATACGCATTCGGCTCATCGTTATTGCCGGAAGTGGAAATGAATTCGGACGGCGTTATCGAGATACCAGAATTGGCCAAAAGCCGGAGCATTTTGATTGACACTGGAGATGGAAATCATCCCAGCACTTCCATCCGGTCAACCCACTGGGGTCGGGAACTCCATAGGCCCTGCTGGACGTACGTGCTCATCATCGCCCGTTTCCACTGATAAGGCGACCGATAAGTCCCTGGGAAGGGACCTTCGTGATGTGTTGTGGGTCGCAATTCCCAAATTGCTGGGCGGTGCACTGCAAGTCGCATTTAATATCCTCCTGCTTCGCTATTTAGGACCCAAATCCTTCGGTGCGGTTGCCGTGTGTCTTGCCACCGTGATGCTTTGTGACTCGGTGTTCGGCTCCGCCATCGATATGAGTATTTTCCGCCTCGCGCCTCTTTATCGGCTAAATGATCCGATCACCGCGCTTCAGATCCAGAAGATGGGCCTGCTGATCAAGCCTGCCGGTGCGCTCCTGGCAGCGGTGCCGATCGCCCTCTTTGCACCGCAGTTGAGCCTCGCTCTATTTCAGACACGAGAGAACAGCTCGCTTCTCTACTTGACCCTTGCGGCATTGCTCGGAACTCTGCTCATCCGCTCCGCGCAGGTTCATTTCCAGATTGAACGCGAATTCAGGCCGTATGGCCTGACTGATCTTGCCAATAACGGGTTTTGCTTCGGCCTGTTGGGTGCGCTTCTCGCCGCGAGGATCTATGCGGCCGGTACGATCCTGGCTGTCTACGCTTTCGTGCCGATTCTGCTCAGCGCAGCGATCCTGGCGACGCGCGCCCGTCCTATCGTGCTTGTTCCCGCCAGCTCTGTCGCTTTAGTTGTGTTGTCGCGAACCTTGAAGTGGTTTCTGCCCACGGTGATTGTCGGTTCCGTGCTCAGCCGCATGGATCTCTTTTTTGTGTCCGGTTTTAGCGGGGTGAACGAAGCCGGCATATATTCGGCTGCACAGATCTTTGCTTTGCTGCCGGCTCTTCTCGGGTTGTACATGTCGGCCGTCTTTAGTCCCCGAGTCATGCACCTTTGGCGAGAAGGAACCTTAAAACCGATCTACTTTCGCTACCAGATCGGTCTGGCTACAGTCGCCGTACTGGGTTATCTGCTCTCTGCGGTGTTTCTGAATCAGGTCACGGCGTTCCTTCTTCCGGAGTCTTTCCGGCGATCGAATGAGGTCATCCTCGCCCTTCTGCCGGTTGGACTGTGCGCGTTCTTGAGTTTTCCTTGGACCATCCCCTTGCTTCTTTATCTAAGGCCCAAAGTAATGCTGGTGATGGACTCGCTCGCGGTGCTGGCCCTCACGCCTGCCTTTGTGGTCGTGGCGCGCCATGGTGGAGCTTTCGGTGTAGCCAAGCTGACTTCGGTGGTGATGATCGTACGTGCGTCAGTCCATCAGTGGTTGGCATGGCAAACCTTGAATTTCCGATCTACCGACCCTACGGTCACGGAACAAGAACTAGTAGGAGGTTCGCTGAAGACGATATGACCTCGCGTTTGATTTCTTTTGCTCTCTTTCTTTTCTGTCCGCTCGCTATCTTCGGACAGGACGGGGCGGTGCCGACGGCGACCGAGTCTCGATCGGCGACTGGGCCTGTCGCCGATTCGACGTCCGATGTCCCATCAAACTACCAACTTATGCCCGGCGACGTTGTCGACGTTCGCTTCTTCTACAATCCGGAACTCAACGAACAAGGCGTTGCGATCCGTCCGGACGGAAAAATCGAGCTGCAACTGGTGGGCGATGTGCCTTTAGCGAACAAAACGCCGGAGGAAGCTCGCAAGTACATTGAGCAGCTCTACGCCAATCAACTGCAGACCGCCTGCGTCACCATTCAGGTGCGCAAATTTGCCTCCGCCAAGATCTTTGTCTCGGGAGAAGTTCCCAAACCTGGTCTCATCGAGCTCGAAGGACCGATGACGATAGTGTCGGCCCTCGGAGAGGCCGGTGGAATCACCATCAGGGGCAATCGAAAGAAAGTTGTGCTGATTCGCAGGGCTTCAGATGGGAAACCAAATATGCACGAATTGGTTCTCTTTGAGAGCGGGCAGGTGACGGCACAAGCCCTCATGCCCTTGCGGCCGTTCGATGTGATCCTAGTTCCAGAAAGCAAGGTTGCCAGGATTGATCGCTGGGTGGATCAGTGGCTGCGACAGCTCTCGCCCGCGAATCTCGTTGTCGGATTTCAATATCTTAAACAGTCGGTCAGCCCAATTCCGGTGTTCTGACATGCTGACGGCCAGCCAAATTCCGCGAGAAGAACAGTCGCTGACGTACAGCGAACTGAAGGCATTATTTCTTCGCTACCGCTGGATCATTTTGGGCACCTTGGCCTTCTGCTTGATCGCCGGTTGGCTGACCCTGCAGATCTTTTTTACCGACCTGTACGAAACCAAGGCCAGCCTGCTGGTCAAAATCGGCCGGGAAAACGCGGAAACTCCTTCCACCGTCGTGAATGGGCAGGTACTCAGCCAAGGAGTGCGCATTCAGGACATCAACTCTGAGGTCCAACTGCTTTCCTCGCGATCGCTGGTCGAAGCGGCCGTCGATAAAATCGGGCCCGAAGCGTTCCGCAATGTCCTGAAGCGCCCGGATTCTATTTGGGGCTACCCAAAATATCTGGTCAAGAGGGTAGCCCGTGCGGCGAAAACCGAATTTAAAGAGATCCTGATCGCTATGAATCTGAAGAAGCGCTTGTCTTCGCGCGATCAGGCGGTTCTTGCAGTCAGTGATGGCCTAAAGGTCGAGCCGGTAAAAGAGTCTGATGTGTTCACTCTAAGACTTCGGTTGCCGAGCTCTGATCTCTGCCTGCAGACGGCCAACGTTCTTCTCAATGACTATTTGGAGATTCGCGCCAAGGCCCGGGCCAGTAACCCGGAAGTTGGCTTCTTCGACCAAGAGACACGGGAGAAGAAGAGCGAGCTTGAAGAGTTCATGAAACGACGTGCTGATGTTCGGAAAACCTGGGACGTCTCCTCTCCCGGCGAGCAGCGTTCCATTATCCTCAAACAACTGTCAGATTTGACGCAGGAACGGACCGACCTCGAAGGGCAGACCCGCAGGCTCGTGACCGAGCGGGCGGAGATTGCGCAGAGATCGCAGTCTTTGCCCTCACTCGTCGAGAAGGAGCGCCAGGACTCGCGCAATCCTGCTCTCGAATCCTTAAAAGAACGGATCACCTCTCTGAAGATGGAGCGTGCTCGGCTCTTGGGCCGTTACCTTCCCGAGGCGGAGGTTGCGCAGAAAAATGCCCGAGAGATTGCCTCACTCGAAGAGTTGCTGGCACGCGAACAGCAGACTATCCCATCCTCGACGACGCAGGAAGCCAATCCCTTGCAGAGGGAGCTGCAGGAATCGCTCGTTCAACACGATATTCAAATAGCGGGTCTCGAGAGCCGGAATGACCAACTGACAGGGCCGATTGCGGGGTTACGGGCCAAACTGGCGGCGCTCGATAGGGGTGCGGATTCCATGGAGGAGGCTGATCGCGACTATCGTCTCGCGGAGCAATCCTATTTTGCGTATTTTAAGCGCCGCGCGGAAGCGCGCATGGAGGCGGAACTTGATTCGCGCCAGCTGGCAAACGTGTCCTTGATTAGTCGCCCGGAAATACCGATCGAACCGGTCTATCCCCCAAAACTGTTCATCATGGGCGTCCTTATCCCAGTAGGCGTGCTTTTGGGGGTGGTGCTGTCGGCGTTTATGGAATCTCTTGACGACCGCTTGCATTCCGAAAGTGATTTCACAGCAGAGCGCGATCTCCCGTTTTTGGGTTTTATGCAGGCGCCGCAGCCGGAGCCGAGAAAGTCGGCGACTTGATGGTGTGTTCATGATGGCTGCCATAAATCGTGTCTGGCCGCCAAACGCCCCACTTTCACGCAAGACGGTGGGGCTAGGAATAGGGCTGCTGGCCGCACTCCTGATCACCATGGGATTTGTGTTCGTCGCCGCGGAGGCATCTCCTTGGATCGGACTTGGCGCGGTCGCGGGGGCACTGCTCTGCCTCGGCATGTTCCTGTTTCCTGTGGTCTCACTCGGGGCGGTTGCGTTGTCCCTGCCGCTAGAACGGCTGGGCCGCCTGACGGAGGATTTCAGTTCGTTTACCGTTTCACTTAGCCGTTTCGTGGGTATGCTGGCACTCTTGGCGCTGTTGTTCCATTTTTTCATTCGCCACCGGCGACTGCATTTCGGCTTGGCCCTCTGGCTTTACGCCGGTTACGTGGCCATCGCCACCCTGGGGATTATCTGGGCGCTGGCTGAGAAGGATGCCATCCGCGACTCCGGGCGCGTGCTCGGCAATTTGCTGTTCTTTTTTCTGGTCATCAATCTTGTCCGCAACACCAAGATGGCTCGCTTGGGGATTCTGCTCTGGCTCCTTGGATCCGTCGGGTCTGGTCTATATGCGATCTATGGGTATCACTTTGGCAGCGACCAAGAGTCCGTGGAAGAAAAAGAAATGGGCTCGATGTCGCGGAGATTTACGGCGGTCGTGGCAGATGATTCGGAGACTCCGGTTTTGGGTTCTAGGGTCAAGCGGGTATACGGCACTACGTCTCATCCCGGCGTGTTCGGTCTCAATATGGTTATGACGCTCCCGTTTTTTGCATGGGCTTTCCGCCGCGAGCGAGGCCTTTCCCGATGGCTCGTGCTGGCCGGTTTTGCTGTCGTGTGTTACTGCATTTTCCTGAGCAATACGCGGGCCGTGCTGCTTCTCGCGATCCTTACACTTGCTCTCACTACAATCCGTGGCATCTGGAATTTGCGCATCTATTCGCTCGCGGCGATTGTCCTTGCGCTCCTCTGTTTGCTGCCCTTTGTTCCCGAGGACGTCTATTTGCGCACGCTGGATCCGTCTCTCTATAGCGCGCAAAAATCCGGCTCGATTCGGATTCGCTTCAAGATGCTCGACAAATCCTTCGAGCTGCTCAAAGCCCATTGGCTTCTCGGAATTGGCATCGGAAATCAGACCATCATTCCGGAGATGATCACCGACGAACTCGGGGGGCGAATCACTCCGGATGGGCTGAAGTCTTCCGCGCACAACGAGTTCGTGTGGTCCATGGTGGAGACGGGCATCGGGGGCTGGCTCTTGCATTGGTCCTTTGTTGTCCTGATCATCACCACCAGCTTCCGTGCCGCGAGGCGATTCCGGTCGATGGCCTCGGGAGAGGACCAATACTGGCTAATGGTGGCGGCCCAAATCATGTTGATCATGGTGCCGCTATTTGGGATCCAGACAGAAGTGTTCCACTTTTCCCTTAAAGGCTGGTGGTTTGTGGCCGGCATTTGTTGGGCGCTCTGGGAGACCTCGATCAGCCTCCCGGCATCTGGCATCGTCAGCCCGGCCTGAAGGCTAGGTATGGCAAGTACTCTCGACATCTCGGTCGTCATGGTGGGGATGAACACCCGCGACTATGTGCGGAATGCCATCGCCGCCGTGGAGGAGTCCGATTGGGGACGCTACTCCCACGAAATCATCTACGTGGACAACAACTCGCACGATGACAGTGTCGAGGTGATCCGGAATCAATTTCCGCAAGTCCGTATCATTGCCAATTCTGCGAACAGAAATTTCTGCCCAGCCGCGAACCAAGGCTCCGGCGCGGCATCCGGCCGCTTCTTGCTGCATCTGAACAACGACACTTTGGTGCAGCCGGATGCGATCGTGCAGATGGCGGAGTTCCTTGAGCAAGCTCCTGACGCGGGTGTTGTGGGTTGCCGACTTTTCAATCCGGATGGCACGGACCAGTGGTCCGCGCGGCGCTTTCCTTCCTGGTATAACGCGTTCCTCGGCCGACGTTCGCCTCTCGGCCGCACCTTCCCGAACGCACAAATCGTGCGCGACTACCTGTTCAAGGACAAGATCACCGGCCGGACGCCGTTCCCTGTCGATTGGACCGGCACGCCGTGCATGCTCGTCCGCAGGGAGGTGTTCTTCAAACTGGGAGGCTTCCCTGGAGACTACTACTACTGGCACGAGGCGGCGTTCTGCCATCGCCTCTTGCGTGAAGGATGGAGGACCTTCATCGTGCCCACCGCCAAAGTTGTCCATTTTGAGGGCAAGGGGGGCGGCGCACGGCCGTACGCTGTCCAACGCTGGCACATCATCGATTTCAGCAGGGGTGCCTACCGCTTCCACTGTGAACGACATTCCTTGCATCGCTTGAACCCGCGGCGATGGCTCGCCGCGCTGGGACTGGGCGCTCACGCGGGGATCCAGTTGCTTCAGAACTGGCTGAGCAGTCTGACGGAGAAAAAACCATGGCGAGCGCTCTCTTAACTGTGCGTGGGCAAGCCCTCCGGGTCGTGTGTCCTGCTTGCCGAGGAGCTCTGTTCGACGCGGGCGAGGTGCTGACGTGCAACGCCTGCGGGTCCCGATATCCGAAGCGGGGTGGGTTTGTCGATTTGGTTGTGGGGGAACGATACGATGACGATACGACCGACGGCGCCGTAGAGAACGAGGAGGCCACCAATCGTGACACGGTGGAGCGCTATTGGATTCCGCTTTTTCGCCGTCTCTGGCCCGAGGGAGCCAAGGGACGTAGAATCCTCTCGCTCGGCTGTGGCGTTGGGGCCGATGTGGAGCAATTGGTAGCAGCCGGCTTTGACGCCTACGGTATTGACAACGGAAAACGGGTTGCGCACTGGTGGCGGCGCAACTGTCCGGAACGGCTCTACTGCGGGAACGGGAAACACATGCCGTTCGAGGATGCTTCTTTCGATCTGATGTTCTGTGGCTGCGTTTTCCCGCACGTCGGCGTTGTGGGCACCACCTTTCGGACCACCGCGGATTATTTCGAGCAGCGACTCGCACTGGCAGCCGAGATGGCAAGAGTCCTCCGTGCCGGGGGTCGGATAGTTTCCTGCAATCCCAATCGCTTTTTCCCATTCGATATTTTTCACGGTCATCAGGCCGGAAAAATAACCCTGCGTCCGACGCCGCCTTGGCACCACCTTCTGCTTTCTCGGGGCGACTACCTGGAAATGTTCCGCCGGGTTGGCTGTGTACGGGCAGTCGCGCTTCCCGTGAAGGGTTACTGGAGCTTTGCCAACAGCCGCAAGACGTGGAGGGGACGGCTGCTTGCTGCCCCTGTGGATTTGCTCTTCCGCCTTGTTTCGAGCACCTCGATCCTGCGGAGCTCGCCGTTGAACCCGTGGTTGATCGTGATGCTTG
>Ga0207780_1000103_pt1 | contig 20987 bp, 17 predicted proteins | sample LuqExpMetageno45_FD_187803 | JGI IMG/M metagenome (GOLD analysis project Ga0207780, IMG submission 187803) | Tropical forest soil microbial communities from Luquillo Experimental Forest, Puerto Rico - Sample 45 (SPAdes) | ecosystem: Environmental > Terrestrial > Soil > Tropical forest ...
TGGCGAGGAAGTTGCGCACGCGCCCGATGCAAGGTCCCAGGCGCGGTTTGCCGGGAACAACCTTCAGCCGATTCAATTTGGCCTTCTTGATCTTAGCGAGGCCGCCTGAGGCGAGCATGGCGCTGTCAATGTCGGACACGATGCGCGACAGGTCGCGAATCTTGCCGTCAGAGTCGATGATGCCGGGCTTCTCGCGGCCGGCCGCTCCATAGCGAACGAGCTTCATGGTTTCTCCCTGACGTCTGTCTGAAAGTAGCGCACAGGCGGGTCGGGCCGATCATGCTCCGGCGGTGATGGAGGAGCAAGATGTAGGTCAGCGCTGGTCGATTGTTTGAGGCCCCAAGTTGTCCGTGCCTGCGGCGTCTTTGCACGTATCCTCATCTTTGCGATTGGTGCCGCAAGTGGGTAGCGGGGTGTCGGGCAGCAGCCACTGCCAGATGTGCTTAAGGTCTGAATTAGTACGGCAGGGTCGTTCGACCATGCGGCAAAGTATGGATACTGGCGGGGGAGCGCGCCAGAGGCCACGAGCAAACCCGTGGAGGCCTGCCGCCGGCTGATCCGAGTCCCGCGACGTAGAGAAACAGCCCGTCGATCCGGCTCTGGGCGTTCGGGCCGAACACGTGACAGTATCCAATGAGCTACTCAACACCATATGCCGGTCGGCACCGTCCTTGCGCTCGATTGCTTAACTGAATTTACGGTGGGGCACCCGTGACATTCCGTAAACTGAAATGAAATACGCGGTAACAGGCGCAAAAAGTCGTGTCCGCGTATCGCCATGGTTAGGCAAAGTTAAACGCCCACTGCTGGATTTCGAAATTCAGTTTCACCATGGCCTAAAGCCAGGCTGGGTAAGATGCGCTGCGTGGTGCCGAACCGGGCGGAGAATCCATGGACATGGAAGAAAGACGCAAGGGCGGGCGCCATCGCACGTTGAAGCCGGGAAAAATCAACTTCAGTCTTGCGAGCAGCATCAACTGCGGCGTGCGCAACCTGTCGCGGGGCGGCGCGTGTCTAGACGTGGCGAGTCAGATCGGCATTCCGGATGATTTCGTGCTGGTGGTCGAGTCCGATCACGTGTGGCAGCGTTGCCGGGTGATCTGGCGCACGGCGACGCGGCTCGGCGTGGAATTCGCAGCCTAAACGTTGCTTGGTTGGGGGGCACCGAGTTGCCCCCAGGCTATCAACACTCTCATTTTTCCTTCCTTCTTAGTGATGTTTCCTTCGGTGGGTCGGCTTGCCGAGTTATGTGGCAGTAAAGCAACAGTATCCTAAATAATGTGCAATTTACCCATTCCCGCCAACTCGTTGGCATTGTCGGCGGGCGACTCCACAGGCACCATGTAAGCATTCCGCTACATGCGTTCGTTCTCTTCCGTTCTGTTCAACGCGGTAGCAATTGGGGGCTTCATCATGTCGGTCCGGGGACTTAGGGCGTTGCTGCTCGCATGCGGCAGCCTTGGGGTATTGATTGCAGCGAGCCCTGCCGCAAATGCCGGCGGTCTCGGGATTCGCGAACAGAGCGCCTATGGGGAGGGCACATCGTACGCCGGTGTCGCTGCGGGCGGAGACCTATCCACTATGTTCTGGAATCCGGCGGTTATGACGCAGTTTGCCGGCATCCAAAGCTCGTCGACATACGCTGGCATTTTGCCCTATTCGTCACATTTTCCGAGCGCAGGCAGCACTTTTGCTGGACCACCATTTCCGGGCCCACTCACCCCACTAGTTCCGCCGCCGCAAGCCGGCACCGGCAACACTAGCAATGCTGCGCTGCTCCCAGGCACTACCGTTTCCTATCAGATCAACCAGAATCTTTGGGTAGGCCTATCATTCAATTCGCCTTTCGGCCTTTCGGTCAGCTTTCCCGAGAATTGGGTTGGCCGCGATTACGGGGCAAGTGATTCAAACCTGACGACTTACAACGTGACGCCAAGCGTTGCCTACCGCATCAATGATTGGATCAGCATCGGAGCGGGCATGCAGATTCAATATGCCAACTTGGCTTTTCAACACGGACTGAGCGCATTCCAACAACAGGTCCCAACACCCATCCCCGGTTTTTTTGTTTCCGGCTTAGTTCCGTCGCCGGTTGATGCAAAATTGTCGGCCAATGGATGGGGTTACGGCTTCACAGCGGGCGTCACTTTGACACCGACGCCTGCTACGGCCATCGGTCTCGGTTATCGTTCAGGCATCGACCAAAAGTTCTCGGGGACCTTAACATTGCCGCCCCCGGCTTTAGGAGGTCCAGGCGCTCTTCCAGCAAACCTTACGGTCAACGCGCCTAGTATCCTGTCCCTCGGTCTCCGGCAGCGCATCGATCCACAATGGACACTGCTCGGGACGGTCGAATGGACCAACTGGAATCGCATTGGCACTTCGGTCATATCGACGCCGCTGCCGCCGTCACCGTCTTTGACCCTGCCGTTCCAATGGAAGGACGGTTGGCTATTCTCAATCGGCGCTGAATATAAAGCGTCCGATCGGCTGAGCTTGCGTACCGGTTTCGGCTATGAAATTTCGCCCGTCACCGATCAAGTGCGTTTTCCGGTAATACCCGATAATGATCGGTTCTGGGCATCGATTGGCGCAAGCTACCAGATTTGGCGGGGCTTAGTAGCCAATTTGGCTTACTCGCACATCTTCTTCCGAGACACGTCGATCAATATATCGGCGGCCTCCGGCAATCCATGGTTCGCTACATCAATAACATCCGCCAACCCTTCTGGCGTCGCCTATATCGGCAGCGTGCAATCGCATGTTGACATCCTTTCGATTGGTGTGGCGTGGCGCTGGGATGAGGTGTTGGGAGCGGGAGCGGGACCGCAAAAATAAGCGCTTCGCTTATCATAATGAGGCCGGCGGCGACGGCGGCCTTTTTGCCAATCGCGCTGGGTCAGAACGCGCCGTTGAAATTGCCGCCGTCGATTAGCAAATTCTGGCCTGTTATGTAGCCGGCCTGTGCCGAGCATAGGAATGCGCAGGCCGCGCCGAATTCATGCGGTTGGCCGAAGCGCTTGGCCGGAATGGTGGCGGCGCGCGTGGCGGCGGCCTCCTCGACGCTTGTGCCTTTTTGCTCAGCCCATTTCTTCAGCGTGCCGCGCAGACGATCGGTTTCGAAGGCGCCAGGCAGCACGTTGTTGATGGTCACGTTGTTGCTCGCGACGGTGCGCGCGACGCCGGCGAGAAAGGCGGTCAATCCAGCGCGCGCGCCAGATGACAGATCGAGGCCGGGCAGCGGGGCCTTTACTGACCCCGAGGTGATATTCACAATGCGGCCAAATTTGCGCTCGGTCATTGGGCCGATCACCTTCTGAATCAGTTCGATTGCAACGATCATGTTGGCGATCACACCGTCGATCATCTGCTGACGGGTGAGCTCACGGAAATCGCGCAGCGGCGGACCGGCATTGTTGTTGATTAGGATGTCCGGGGCAGGGCAGGCGGCGAGCAGCGACTTCTGTCCAAGCGGCAAGGCGACGTCGGCGGCGACCGTGGTGATCTTGGCACCGGTCGCCTTGCCGATCTCGGCCGCGGCGGTCTCCAGCGTCTTGGCGTCGCGGCCGTTCATCACGACTTCGCAGCCGGCCTCAGCCAGCGCGCGCGCGGTGGCCTTGCCGAGCCCGCGGCTCGACGCGCAAACGATGGCCCTGCGGCCGGCGATTCCGAGATCCATAGGAGCACCTCGTGGACGTGATGTTTTTGTGAGCAGCGAATGTCAGGCTCGGAGCTTTGGGCGTCAACCCCTCTCGCTTCGTTGTCGCACTCGGTTGCTGTCTCTCACGGATCGAATCGCGTTCGACGACTAGGCGAAGGCTGCGAGATCACTGACATCGATCTTTGGCCTCTGCACGTTGACGCGTTTCCGGCGCAGCGAAATGCAATCGCCGCGTAAAGTTAATATAGGTAAACAACACCGTCATAAAACTGAGACGCCGCACTGGTAATGCTGGCAAGCATGGATCTCACATCGGAAATCGTCGCACCGTGACGTCAGACGACACGCGACGCTTTCGCGCGCTGTTCATTTCCGACGTCCACCTCGGCACGCGCGGCTGCCAGGCCGACAAACTCCTCGACTTCCTACGCCGGCACGAAGCCGACACCATCTATCTGGTCGGGGATATCGTCGATGGCTGGGCGCTGCGCTCGTCGTGGTACTGGCCGCAGGCGCACAACGACGTGGTGCAGAAACTTCTGCGCAAGGGCCGCAAGGGCTCGCGCATAATTTACATCCCCGGCAATCACGACGAATTCCTGCGCGGCTATTACGGCACGCATTTCGGCGGTATCGAGGTGGTGGAGAACGCCATTCACGACGGCGCCGATGGCCGCCTCTATCTGGTTGTGCACGGCGACATGTTCGACATCGTGGTGACGCAGGCGCGCTGGCTGGCACTGCTCGGCGATAAGGCCTACGAATTAGCACTCACCGCCAACCGGCTGTTCAACGCGCTGCGCCGCGTGCTCGGTGTACCATACTGGTCGCTGTCGAAATGGGCCAAGTTGAAGGTAAAAAACGCGGTGAATTACATTGGCGCGTTTGAGAAAGCGCTGGCGACTGAGGCGGATCATCATCAGGTCGACGGTGTGATCTGCGGCCACATCCACACCGCTGCGATGCATGACGATTTTGGCGTGCGCTACATGAATTGCGGCGACTGGGTGGAGAGCTGCACGGCGATAGCCGAGCGCTATGACGGCTGCTTTGAGATCATCAGCTGGACCGAGATTGGCCGCGACGCTGAACCGGAGCCGGCTCTAACGCAGGCAGCTGTACGGGCACAAGCCGCATGAAAATTCTGGTCGCTACCGACGCGTGGCACCCCCAGGTCAACGGCGTGGTGCACACGCTCGGGCAAGTCGCGCGCGAGGCACGCGCGCTCGGCGCGGAGCTCGAATTCCTCACGCCGGGCGATTTCCGGACCCTGCCGCTGCCGAGCTATCCGGAGATCCGCCTGGCGCTGCCGGGGCCGGGAGAGATCGCGCGTCGTTTCGACCGTTCGCGGCCGGACGCCGTTCATGTCGCGACCGAAGGCCCGCTCGGTCATGCCGTGCGGCGGCTTTGCACGCGGCGCCGCCTGCCGTTTACCACTAGCTTCCACACACGCTTTCCGGATTATCTGGCGGAGCGACTGCCGGTGCCTGAACGCTTGACCTGCGGAGTCACCTGGGGCTGGCTGCGGCGATTCCATTGCGCAGGCGCCGCGGTGCTGGCGGCGACTCCGACGCTCGCCGCGGAACTTAGCGCGCGCGGCTTCACGAACGTGAGGCTATGGCCGCGCGGTGTCGACGCGGATTTGTTTCGACCCCGGGGTCGCGGGGTGCTGAACCTACCGCGTCCGGTTTTCCTCACCGTTGGCCGCCTCGCGGTGGAGAAGAACATCGAAGCCTTTCTCAAGCTCGAATTGCCCGGCAGCAAGGTCGTGGTCGGTGACGGACCGGCGCGCGCTCAGCTGGCGAAGTCCTACCCGGACGCGGTGTTTCTTGGCGCGCACCACGGCGAGACGCTGGCCGACATCTACGCGTCCGCTGACGTGTTCGTTTTCCCGAGCCGCACCGATACTTTTGGACTGGTGCTGCTCGAGGCGCTCGCAAGCGGCGTGCCGGTTGCGGCGTTTCCGGCTACGGCGCCCCGCGACGTGATCGGCGAGGCGCCGATCGGCGTGCTCGACGAGAATCTGCGGTGCGCTTGCCTGGAGGCGCTGGAACTGTCACGCCACGACTGCCGTGACTTCGCTGTGGGCTTGACTTGGCAAAAGAGCGCCAACAAGTTCCTTGAGCACGTGATGCAAGCGACACGTTGCAAAGCTACGCCGCTGCCTGAGGACCCTTGCGGCCGTGTGTTGCGCGGCGTTAGCCTTGCAGCATGGGCGCCATCGACAAGATCAATCCCTCCATCGCCGACATAGACGCAGCGGCTAAGCAGTTGGCCGGCGTCGCGGTGCGCACGCCGTTGATCAATGCGCCGGCGCTCGACGATCGGCTCAGCGCGCGTGTGTTTCTGAAAGCCGAGACTTTACAGCGCACTGGCTCTTTCAAATTCCGCGGCGCCTACAACAAGATTTCCTCGATACCCGTCGAGCGGTGGGCGGCCGGCGTGGTGGCCTATTCGTCCGGAAACCATGCACAGGGTGTTGCGGCGGCCGCAAAGCTGCTTGGCTTGGGCGCGACCATCGTAATGCCGAGCGATGCGCCGCACCTCAAGCGCGAGCGTACCGCGGCACTCGGCGCCGAGATCGTGCTCTACGACCGCGAGAAGGAAGACCGCGCAGCGATCGCCAAGAAGATCGTGAGCGAACGCGGCGCGACGCTGGTGCCGCCCTATGACGATCCGCTGATTATTGCTGGGCAGGGCACCATCGGCCGCGAGATCGTAGAGGATCTCGACCGATTGGGCGTGAAGCCGGAGACCGTCGTGGTGGGCGCTTCCGGCGGCGGGCTTGCGGCGGGCATCTCCCTCTACGTCAAGGCGCGAGTGCCTTCGGCGAAGTTCTACACGGTCGAGCCGGAGGGTTTCGACGACACGCTCCGCTCGTTCAAGAGCGGCCAGCGCGAGCACAATGAGCGCATGAGAGGCACCATCTGCGACGCGCTGATGACCAACACGCCGGGCGAATTGACCTTCCCAATTAACCGCGAGCTGATCGGCGAAGGCCTCATTGCCAGCGACATCGAGGTCGCTGCCGCGGTGCGCTATGCCTTCAACGAACTCAAGCTCGTGGTGGAACCGGGCGGTGCCATCGGTCTCGCGGCGCTACTCGCCGGCAAGCTCGACGTGAAGGGCAAAGTGGTAGTCGGCGTGCTGTCGGGCGGCAATGTCGACGCCGAGCTGTTCTCCAAGCTGATTACGTAGACAGCGCCAGCCGCTCTTGCTCGCTTAGCGCCAAGATGGAGTGAGCGGATCAGACCCCGGCGTGGCCGGCGCGCCGGGAGGCGCGCTCGGAGTCTTGGACTCGGCGACCACGGACTTGTTCTCAACGCAATCGATCGCCCGCATGATCGCGGCGCCCGGCACGACGGCGATGGCGGGGTGCTTGCGCGTCCGGCGCTGAGATTGGCAGCTCTGGTTCATCCGGCCGCGGCACTACGGCGAGGTGCCCGCGTGCCGCCCCCGGCAGGGCGGGCGCAGTTTTATCAGTCGGGGCCGCAGCCGCGACTGCCGTCCCGGCCAGAGCGTCGAGACGCCGCTGGAGCAGGTCGAGCAGCGGCTTGAGCTTGGTTACCTGCGTCACCGGGCCTGCGGTGTCGATCTCCGGCCGCGCCATGCGGATTGCGACCAGCAGCATGCGCAGGTCGTCGCGCAGTCGATGCGCAACGGAAGGATCGGCTTTGAGCCGCAACTCGATGCGCATGATGGCGGCGAGCAGCGTTTCGGTGTCGGGCTGGCGGGTGCGGCGGGCATGTTCGGCGAGCAGCCTGCGGCCACGCTCGCTCTGCCAGAGCAGCGCGCAAAATGCCCGGTACTCCTCTTCGCTCGGCGGGCCCGGCGACGGTCCGATTGCCGGCGCTAGCGGCTCGGTCGGCATGTGTTATCCGTGACTGGCCGTTTATGAAGGAGGCCGCTTGATTCGGCCAGCAAAGGTGGTGCCATGCGGCCCCCCGGTCCCCTGCAAGTTGGCTTTGCCCCGCGGCTCGCAGCCTTCTACGCCGGCCTGTTCGTCATGGGCGGCATCCAATTGCCGTTCTTCCCAGTCTGGCTGAAGGCCAAGGGACTGGAGCCGCGCATGATCGGCCTAGTGCTGGCGATACCAATGATCGTACGCGTATTCGCAATTCCACTGGCGGCAGGCACCGCCGACCGGCACGACGCTCTGCGCGCGGTGTTAGTGGTGGCGAGCTGGCTGACGGTCGTAGGCTATGTCGCGGTCGGCTTGGTCGAGGGCGCAACTGCGATCCTGATCGCCTACGCGTTGGCCTCGCTGGCGCTCACGCCAGTAATGCCGCTCACCGAGACTTATGCGCTGAAGGGTCTATCTGCGCGCGGCCGCGCTTATGGGCCAGTGCGGCTATGGGGTTCGGTCGCCTTCATCGCCGGCAGCTTCGTCGCAGGGCTCGCCGTCGATCTCACTCCGGCGCGGCATCTCATCTGGCTAATCGTGGCGGCGAATGTGATCTGCGCGATCTGCGCGATGGCACTTGAGCCGATCGCCAGCGCGCACCCGACGATCAAGCCGGCGGGCATGCGTGAGCATCTCTTGCACGACCCCGCATTCATCGCGGTGTTGGCGGCGGCCAGCCTCATCCAGGGCAGCCACGCCGTCTATTACGGCTTCTCTGCGCTGCAATGGCACAGTGCCGGCCTCGATGGTACGGCAATCGCAGGCCTCTGGGCACTCGGCGTGTTGGCGGAGATCGTGCTGTTCGCGTTGCAAGGACGATTGCCGCCGTTCCTTAATCCCCTCTCGCTAATGACGCTCGGCGCCGCCGGTGGCGCGGTGCGTTGGGCGGCGATGGCGTTCGATCCGCCCGCTGTCTTGCTGCCCTGGCTGCAGCTTTTGCACGCGCTGTCGTTCGGCGCCACGCATCTCGGCGCGCTCGGCTTTGTCGCGCGCAGGGCCCCGCCCGGGCAGGGCGCGACCGCGCAAGGGTATCTCGCAATTGCGCTCGGCCTGGTTATGGCGGGCGCTACCAGTCTGTCGGGGTGGCTCTACGGGGCGTTCGGTGGCCGCGCGTACGCGGTGATGGCGCTAGCGGCGATCGTTGGCGGCGCTTGCGGGCACGTAGCGCAGCGTGCGCACCGAGCCCGTGTAACGAGGCCCTGAGCGCAAATGCACGCGTTGCATCGCCGGGCCCTCGCAGTTGGCGACGATGCCGTTAAGCTCGCTGCCCTCCATGTAGATCATATGGCGCGACAATCCGCCATGCCGGCTGATCCAGCGCCGCACCGATGGCGGATAGATACGCCACAGCGCCTGCGTGCCCATCGGGCTGGTGATCGGACGACCATCTGTGTTCGGCGCCCATGCGGCGTGGAAGCCGAAGCGCGCGCGCGGCGTCGCACAGATTTGCTCGCGCGGGAGCAAGCCAAGCACCAGCGTGCAGGCCGACAGGCAATTACCGTCGACGATCACGCGCTCGCCGGACGTGCGCACTGTCGCGAAGGTCTCCAGGTATTGGCCAATCTGGCCGCCGCGGTCTTCCGCGATGCGCATCGTGGCAGACGCCGACGTGACGCCGCAGACAAACACGGCAAGGCAAAGTAACAAGTCCCGAATACGCATGCTGATCCCCCGCTGTGCCGGTGGGTTGCTCAACGCAACTTCTCATAAGTCTAGGCTAGGCGGACGCCCGTTGGGAAGACTTGGTTAACAATCCACAGCAGACAATTCGGTAACAAAATCATAAATTTGATATAGTGGCGTTGAGACCTCACTGCTCGAATTGAGCGAGATAACGGCCATCAGCCCCAAAGCGCGGGCGTGGCCGGGAACACCAGGCCGTCGCGGTAGGCGAGGCCGTCGAACCGGTCGCGGGCGAGGAGCAGCGGACCGTCCAGATCCACATAGCGCGCCTTCTGGGCCACCAGCATGGCCGGCGCCATAGCTAGCGATGTCGCCACCATGCAGCCGGCCATGATGCTGAAACCGAGCCGCTCAGCCTGCGCGGCCGTGGCCAGCGCCTCGGTGAGCCCACCAGTCTTGTCGAGCTTAATGTTGACGGCGTCATACTTGCCGGCAAGCGGCGGTAATGAGGCACGGTCGTGCACACTCTCATCGGCGCAAACGGGGATCAACCGTTTGAGCCCGGCGAGGGCCTGGTCGCGGCCGTCCGGCAAGGGTTGTTCCACCAGTGCCACGCGAGCTTGTGCGCAGGCGGCAAGATTGGCCTCGAGATTGCGATCGTCCCAACTTTCATTGGCGTCGACGATCAGCGTCGCCTCCGGCGCGGCGGCGCGCACCGAGGCGATGCGGGCGGGATCGCCGTCTCCTCCGAGCTTGACCTTCAAGAGCGCGTGGCCGGCGGCCTTCATGGCGGCTTCCGCCATGGCGGCCGGTGTACCGAGCGAGACCGTCAAAGCGGTGATGAGGGCATGCGGGGCAGGAAGGCCGGCGAGCTCGTGCACCGGACGACGACTACGCTTAGCCTCGAAGTCCCAGAAAGCGCAGTCGAGCGCGTTGCGGGCGGCGCCGGGTCGCATGGCTTTCTGCAGGCTTGCGCGGTCGAGTCCGTCGGCGAGCGGCACCCGCATCGCCTCGAGTGCGGCGGTGACGCTGTCGACGCTCTCGCCGTAGCGCGCATAGGGCACACATTCGCCGCGCCCGCAGGCCTTGCCATCGCCCAATTCGGCCACCACCACGACGGCCTCGGTCTTGGTGCCGCGGCTGATGGCAAAGGAGCCGGCGATCGGCCAGCGTTCGACGGCGAGCGTTAAGGTCAAAGATGAGGTCAAGGGAATCGGGCCCTATTCCGCCGAAGCCTCGGCGGCATCGCCGCCTGGGGTCAAGTCCGCCCAGCCGTTTATCCGCCTCGCCGCCGATGGTAAGATAATAAAATCAGAGGGTTGCCTAGCATGAGCACAATGTTGCTAGAAGGTTCCGCCCACGGAGAAAGGCTCCAGCTCTCCGGCATCGGCGCTTGGACCGCCGAGAACGCGCGACGCCTGGAGGCGGAGATCGACGCCGAGACACAGCGGCGAGAACCGATCAAGCGTGTCGAGATCGACATGGCGCGGGTCGATCAGCTCGATACCTTCGGCGCTTGGCTGCTGGAGCGGCTATCGCGGACTTTCTCGGCGCGCGGCTGCACGACGCAGGTGTTCGGCTTGCGCGAAAACTACCGCGCTCTGGTGGACGAACTGCACGGTGTCAAAGAGGAGCCGGAACCGGCGCCACGCGGCAACCAGATCGCCTATGCGCTGGCCTCGATCGGCGAGAACATTGCGCTGGTTGGCCATTCCATCGCGGCGATGGTCAACATGTTGGGCGCGCTGGTGATGGCGGTGGGGCGCGTGGTTAGTCACCCGCGCAGCTTTCGCTTTACCTCGATGGTGCACCAGCTCGACAATGTCGGTTGGCGCGCAGTACCGATCATCCTGCTGATCACATTCCTGATCGGCTGCATCATCGCGCAGCAGGGCATTTTTCATTTCCGCAAATTCGGCGCCGACATCTACGTCGTCGACATGGTCGGCATCCTGGTGCTTCGCGAAATCGGCGTGCTCATTGTGTCGATCATGGTGGCCGGCCGTTCGGGCAGCGCCTACACCGCCGAGCTTGGCTCGATGAAGATGCGCGAGGAGATCGACGCGCTGCGCACAATGGGTTTCGATCCGGTCGAAGTGCTGGTCCTGCCGCGTATCGTCGCGCTGTTGATTGGCGTGCCGATCCTCACCTTCCTTGGCTCGATGGCGGCGCTCTATGGCGGCGGTTTGGTGTGCTGGCTCTACGGCGGCATCAGCCCAGATATCTTCGTGCACCGCCTGAAGGAAGCCATTTCGCTCGACACGTTCGAGGTCGGCATAATGAAGGCGCCCTTCATGGCACTAGTGATCGGCGTGATAGCTTGCGTGGAGGGGCTGGCGGTCAAGGGCTCATCGGAGTCGCTCGGCCTTCAGACCACCGCCTCGGTTGTCGAATCGATCTTCCTGGTGATCGTGCTCGACGGCTTCTTCGCCATCTTCTTCGCTTCCATCGGGATGTGAACGATGGAGAAGGGCAACGGCGGCCGCGAGATGATCATTGAAGTGCGCGACCTTGTGGTCGGCTTCGGCGACCACGTCGTCCTCGACCATGTCAATCTTGACGTCTATCGCGGCGAGGTCCTCGGCTTTGTCGGCGGCTCGGGAGCCGGCAAATCGGTGCTAATGCGCACCATCATCGGCCTCCTGCCGAAGCGCGCGGGCACAATCAAGGTTTTCGACGTCGATCTCATCTACGCGTCGGAGTCGCAGCGCCAGTCGGTGGAGCGGCGCTGGGGCGTGCTGTTTCAGCAAGGCGCGCTTTTTTCCTCGCTCACGGTGCGCGAAAACCTGCAATTCCCGATCCGCGAAAATCTTGAGCTGTCGGAGCGGTTGCTCGACGAACTGGTTGTCGCCAAGCTCGAGATGGTCGGTCTCGACGCCAGCGTCTGCGAGAAGTTTCCCTCCGAACTGTCCGGCGGCATGACCAAGCGCGTGGCGCTTGCGCGCGCGCTCGCGCTCGATCCGGAAATCGTATTTCTCGACGAGCCCACTTCCGGCCTCGACCCGATCGGGGCAGGCGATTTCGACACGCTGATAGCCACTTTGCAGCGTACCTTGGGCCTCACGGTATTCATGGTGACCCACGACCTCGACAGCCTGCACACGGTTTGCGACCGCATCGCGGTCCTGGCCGATGGCAGGGTGATCGCAGCCGGGACGATGGACACCATGCTTGCCTCGACTCACCCGTGGCTGCGGGCCTACTTCCACGGGAAGCGGTCGCGGGCGGGCCAGCGCGAACATGCAAGACCGAACGCCTAGCCGGAGCCGTCGATGGAAACCAAGGCGAAGGATACCAACGCCGCCAAGCGCCGCTAAAACTGAAATTTCGAATTGGAAGCCGCTAAATAGATGAAGCGGGCCTCGGGTACAGCCCGCCTCATTTGAGGCAGCACGATTAGCGCAGTTCAGTCAAAACGACCGGCGGCGTGCGCCAGCATAGTGTAGACCTTGCCGGTCTCCGAGGTGAGATAGGTGCGCGCCACCACCTGGCCGCGGTCGTCGTGTGCCACTTCGTCGAGCAACCGTTCGAACTCGTTGATGTAACAGTCGACCGTCTGCTTGAACTCGGGGTCGCTTCGGTACTTCTTGCGGATCTCGTCGAATGCCTGCTGACCCTGCAGCGTGTAAAGCCGCCGGGTGAAGACGTTGCGCTCGCCGCGCTTGTAACGGTCCCACAGGTCGGCCGCGGCGTCGTGGTCGATCATGCGAGCGATGTCGATCGAAAGCGAATCGAGCGACTCGATGCTGCGTGGGGGTGAGCGTTCTTCGCCGACGCGCAACGTATCGCGGTTGGACTCACGTGCGTTTTCGTGCGGCTTCTCGCGTTGAAGGTCGCCGTCCTCGCGCGAGGCGCGGCTGAGCAGGTCGGTGAGCCAGCCGCTGCCGGTGCGCGCGTTGTCGGCTGGTGCCGGATTGGGTGTCACCGTGCCGCTGCGGCGCGCGGTGGGTGCGAAGCCGCCAACGTCGGCGCGCGTCGGCGAGCGCGGCGGTTCGCTGCGACTGCCCATGGTAGCGACCGGAATGTCCTCGCGCGACGCACGGCGCGGTTCGACCGCGTCGAGACTGCGGCCGTGGCGGGCGACGATGCGGTTGAGTTCTGCTAGTGCCTCGATCTGATCGACGATGACGCGGCGCATCTGCGCGGTGCTCTCCGCGGTCTCCTGCGGCAGCTTGAAGATGCCACGGTGAAGCTCGGTGCGAGTGGCTTCAAGCTCGCGTTGCATCTCGGCGGCCATTTCCTTCATGCCCTGCACCGCCTCAGCAAAGCGTTGATTAGCGTCGCGGAACAACGCATGGGTGTCCGCGGTCGTCTGGTCGTGGACCGCGCGCATTGCCTCGGTGGTACGGCGGCGTTCTTCCTCGGCGTTCTCGCGCACGTGCTCGTATTGCTCACTGATCGCACGCACGCCTTCGGCGGTCGATTCCGACACCGTGCGGGCAATCTCGCGCGCGCGGCCAGAAGCCGACTCGAGCGATTCGTCGAGCAGGCTGGAGAAGCGCTTGAGTCGCTGATCGAGGTCCTCGGTGCGTGTGTCGAGCGCGGCGACCAGCGAGTCGAGCGTAACGCGCCGCTCATTGATGGCATTCTCGCGCACGCGCTCGTATAGCTCACTGATCGCGCGCACGCCTTCGGCGCTCGATTCCGACACCGTGTGGGCAATCTCGTGCGCGCGACTGGAAGCCGACTCGAGCGTTTCGTCGAGCAGGCTGGAGAAGCGCTTGAGTCGCTGATCGAGGTCCTCGGTGCGCGTGTCGAGCGTGGCAACAAGCGAATCGAGCGTAACGCGCCGCTCGTTGAAGGCATTCTCGCGCACGCGCTCGTATTGCTCATTAATCGCGCGTACGCCTTCGGCGGTCGATTCCGACACCGTGCGGGCTATCTCGTGCGCGCGGCTGGAAGCCGACTCGAGCGTTTCATCGAGCAGGCCGGAGACGCGCTTGAGTTGCTGGTCGAGGTCCTCGGTGCGCGTGTCGAGCGTGGCAACAAGCGAATCGAGCGTAACGCGCCGCTCGTTGACGGCGTTCTCGGTGCGCTGGTTGCTACGGTTGAGGTCCTCAGCTGCGTTGGCGAGGCCACGGGCGTAGGCGTCGAACCGGCTGGCGAGCTGACCAAGATCGCCGATGACGCGGCCAGTGACTTCGCGGAAGTCTGCGATGTTGCATTCCACCCGCGCGTTGACGTCGCCAGTTGCGCCGGCGACTTCATTCATGGCGCTGACAAATTCGGAGACGCGCATCACCAACGTGTTCTCCAACGCCGCCATGTTGGCATGCGATCCGGAGAGCACCTCCTGCAGCATGATGTTGGCTTCGCGCAGCCGCTCGAACAGCGCAGAGGTGTCGGCGCGCAGCATCTTGTGCGTCTCCAGCATCTCGGTAACGGTGCCGGAGACGGTCGATTTCGACTGCTCAATCGCCTTCTGCGCGGTCTCGTTGAGCTCGTCAAGCGTGCGGTTGACAGTGTTGGAGGCAGTTTCGCCTGCGCTGCTGATCATGCGGGAGATTTCCGTACTGTTGGCCAGCAACGTCCGCGTGAAGGCCAAGCCCCTGTCCTCGATCGACTTCATCGCTTCGCCGGTCGCCTTCTGCGCGGTCTCGTTGAGCTCGTTAAGCGTGCGGTTGACAGTGTTGGAGGCAGTTTCGCCCGCGCTGCTTATCATGCGGGAGATTTCCGTGCTGTTGGCCAGCAACGTCCGCGTGAAGGCCAAGCCCTTATCCTCAATCGACTTCATCGCTTCGTTGGTCGCCTTGCCGATGTCGGCGGCGAACTGCTGGCCCCTGGCGGAGAGCGTTGTGAGCACTCCGCCGCTCTTGTCGGACAATAGCGTGGTCATTTCGGCGGTGCGCTGGTTGATCGCATTGGCGATCTCGTCGGTCTTGCTGGTGAAGTTCTTTGCGAACTCACTGCTGACACCTAGAAGAATGCGCTCGACGTCGCTCGCGCTGGTGCGCATCGCCTCGGCGGTGGTCACCCCGGCCTGGGTGAGCGAACGCTCGGCTTCCGCAGAGTTGCTCTTGATCGATTGGCCGAGCTGCTCAAGGCGCTCATGCAGCGCTTCGGCGGCGGCTCTGGTGCGGGATTCGAACTCGTTAGTGGCGGTCGCCCCGGCCAGTGTGAGCGAAAGCTCGGCCTCCGCCGAGTTGCTCTTGATCGATTGGCCGAGCTGCTCAAGGCGCTCATGCAGCGCTTCGGCGGCGGCCCTGGTGCGGGATTCGAGCTGGTTGGTGGCGGTTTCCGCGCGGCCGACCAAAAGGTCTTCGAAACGGCTGACCCGGCTCTCCAGCGTGTCGGCGATCTCGAGCGCGCGCGCGCTCAAGGTCCGGTCAATCTGGCTCATCTTGGCGCTGATCGCGTCGGCGACTTCGGTGCCGCGCGAATTGATAGTGCCAGTCACCGCGCTGATGCGGCCGTCGAGCGCCTCGATCACTTCCTTGCCGCCCTTGATCATAAAGGCAGTCAGATCGGAGACACGAGTGGCCAGCGTCGTCTCGAATTGCGAGGAGCGGGCGTCAATCGCGCCGACCAGTTCACCGGCGCGGCCGGAGACACGCTGGTCGAAGGTGTCGACGTAATTGCGCATTGCCTCCGAGACCTCATGCGTGCGCTGGCCAAGGCGCTCGACCAGTTCGGCGCCGTAAGTCTTCACAGTGTGGTCAAATTCGGCGAGATGGCGCGTGATCAGACTGCCGATCGTAGTGGTGTCACGCGAGACCTTTTCAGTGAGCGCGGTACCGCCTTGGTGGAACATGTCCTCGAATGCCTGTAGGCGCGCGGCCAGCATCTCTTTGACGGCCTCGCCGCGGCTGTTGAGCATCTGCACCAACGATTCTGTGTTCTGCCGAAAACTGTCGGCCACCGCGTCGCTGCGGTTGACCAGGCTCGCAGTAACGCGGGCGCCAGTCTGCTCGAGCTGGGAGATCACATCGCCGCCGCGCAGGCCCAGGTCGTTCACTAGTTTGTCGCTGGCCGTGCGCAGGGCGGCGTTCACTTCCTCGGTCCGCGCCGCAATGGTCTGAGCCATCAGACCGCTGGTGGCTGCAAGACTGTCGTTGAAATGCTGCGAGTGGCTCCCCATCGTCTCGATGGTGGCGGTTGCCTTCTGGGCAAAGTCCTGCGCGACCTGGTCGAGTCGGGTGCTCATCATCTGCTGCAATTTGGCGGTGAGATCGGCGTACTCGTCGTGTACGTGGTCGGTCTTAAAATTCAGGCTGGCGGTCAGCCGGTCGCTCGCTGAGGAGATCGCAGTGGTGGCGCGGTCGCCGGTCGTCTCCAGTCGGTCGAGCAGGGTCGAGCCGCGCTCTGTCAGCGTGTCGATCATGGAATCGCCGGCGTGGCCGAGCGCCAATGTGATGTGCTCGCCCTTTTCGGTGAGCGACCGAGTGACGCGCTGCGCTACCTCGCTGACCTTGTCGGAGACTAGGTCGCCGACCGAGGTGATGTCGTGCGAGAGATCGAGGTGCACACTGGCAATCGCGTTGCGTACGTGCTCGGCCTGGCTGACCAACGTCTCGCGCTGGTTGCTGAGCTCATTTAGTAGGTCGCGGATGCGCACTTCGTTGTCATTGTAGGCGCGCTCGAGCGCGGAGACTTCGTTGTGCACCAGCGCCTCGAGCTCGGCAGCGCGCGCGAGCGCCCGCTCGACGCCGTCACCCATGGCGGCGACCTCACGGCGGATGGCTTGGCCAACGGTGACGATCTCTTCGTTTGCGGCGGCTTCCGGCTGCGCGAGCCGCAGCGCCGCCTCGGCCATGGTCTCAGTTACTAGACGCAGATCCTGCGTGCGGCGGAACATATGCGCCAGTACGTAGAAGAAGACCACCGGTACAACGACAGCGCAGATCAGCCCGACCGCGGCGGCAATGCCGGTGCGCGGGCTTGCCAGTATGGCGTGTAGTTCTTCGCTGAAGAGATAAGCGGTGGTGAAGCTGCTGGCGACCCACAAAAAGGCGGCGACGCTGGCGATTGCGTAGGGCAGGGGGGTCGGACGGCGGTGGATCGCCTGCAGTACCTGTCCGACATTGGCGCGGTCGTCGTTAGCGGCACGGCCCGACGGCGCCTCATCGGCATCCCAGGCTGGCTGCTTTTCATTGAACAAATCAGGGACAACAGGCGGCTGGCTCGGTGCGCGCTCGGCCTCGGCGGGGGTAGGGGTTGACGTCGGGCCGACCTCTGGCTGGCTCGCGTTGAGCGCTTCCTGGATGGTCGAGAGGACCTGATCGGTCGGATCCGGAGATTTCTGCGGGATATTCGCCATTGCGTGGTCGCCTCGTCGTTAAGCCGGACGTGGGCGGCCCCAAGGCGGCCGCGCCACGAGCACGTTGATCCTTCGCTGGCCGGCCGCCGCAATTATGGTTTATGGCGGCCCGCGACGCATCCTATCGGCTTGGCATCGCAAAGGAAACCGCCCCCGGCGTGGGACTTTTCTATCATCGTTAACTTTTCATTCACCACGAATTTGGCGGCTGTTTCGGCGCTATAGAGCGCATTAACCCCGCTTGCGGAACCCGCCTCCAGAGGGCCTACGCATTTACCTGGTTTTGGGCCAGGGCAAGGAAACTTGGGGGACAGGGAGGGACTGCAAGAGCCTGGAGGCCGACATGGGGCAACCCGCAAGCAAGTTCATCAACCAGCCACAGGCTGCAGCGATCGACCGCAGCCATCTTGCGCGCATGACTTTTGGTGATCGAGCTCTTGAGCGCGAGGTGCTGCAACTGTTCAACCGGCAGGCCGAATTGCTGCTCGGACGCATGCGTGACGGCGAAGCTTCGACGGTGTCGACGCTCGCGCACACACTGAAAAGCTCAGCTGCCAGCATTGGCGCGGCAAACGTGGCGCGGGCTGCCGCGATAGTCGAACAGTCCATCGGTGCCGGCGAACGCAATATGGCGGTTTGCTCCCTCGCGACCGCAATCGACCTGGCACGCACGGAGATTGCCGAGTTGCTGCGGGAATAGCTGCTGCGCCGCGCTCTGGTGCGTTTGTCGGAATGACTATATAGGGAGCGTCCCCGCGCCAATTTAGGCACACTTCCCGCTCCCTAGGCGATGCCGAAAATCACCTATATCGACTACGGCGGCACCGCCCGCACGGCGACCGGCGAGGTCGGAGCGACCGTGATGGAGACGGCAATCCGTAACAATATACCTGGCATCGAGGCGGAATGCGGCGGCGCCTGTGCCTGCGCGACCTGCCACGTTTACGTGGACGAGGCCTGGCGGGCCAAAGTTGGTGAGCCCACGCCAATGGAGGAAGATATGCTCGACTTCGGCTATGACGTGCGGCCGAATTCGCGCCTCTCATGTCAGATCAAGATCACCGAACAGCTCGATGGGCTGGTGGTGCGCACGCCCGAGAAGCAGGCCTAAGACGGACGGAATATCAGCGTCGGACTCCCCTGACCGCGCAGCCAGAACGCCAGCGGCGGCTCAGTCAGGATGATGTCAAAATTCCCGGTGGCGCGCGCTGACAAAGGCGCCGAGGCTCGCCACGCTGGCAGCAGCCGAAGATGCTGTTGAGCAAAACCGTCGAACTGGGTTGCGGCGCTGGGCCGGCTGCGGGCGTGGCTGGCGGCGGCGCGCCCTGAACCCGCTTAAACTTAAGGCTTCGTTCCGGCCGGCGCGACCTGCGACGAGGTGAGGCCCATCTCGTCGAACGCCTTGCGCACCAGGCCGGACGCCTTCACTTCCTCGATGAAATCTGTGACGTAGGCAAGCGCCCCCGGGCGTCCCTTCGGCACAGCTACTGAGGTGGTGGAATTCAGGAATGCGCCGTCGAGGATGCGCGAGCCTGGCACCTTTGGCTGCAGGCCGGTGAGCGACTCACGCGAGAAGGCGAGCGCATCGACCTCGCCTTTGCGCAGCGCTTCCACGGCAGCGTCGGCCTTATTGAAGCTCACGTGAGTCGCCTTGGGCGCGGTCTTGTTGGAGGTGCGGAAGGTCGCCGTCCCGGCGATGCCTCCGATGCGGATGCCTTCCGCGTTGGCCGCTTCGACGGTCGCGAACTTCGCGGAAGGCCCGACCAGGTAAGTGCTTTGCAGCAGATGATAGGCATTGCCGAAGTCGACAAATTTCTTGCGCTCCTCGTCGACCGGCAGGAAGGCCACGTCCCACTTGTTGTCGGCCGCCGAATTCTGGATCTCGCCGGAGCCGTTGTGGGCGATGTATTCGACTGGCACGCCGAGCTTCTTGGCGAGCGCGGCGCCGAGGATGACGGCAACGCCGCGGTAGTTGCCTCCAGCGTCCTTGATGGCGAACTGCGCGGAAGGTGAGGGCGCAATCGCAATGGCGACCCGCAATTTTCCGGTAGGGGCGAGTTGATGCATGAGGGTGTCGGCTCTGGCTGGCAAAACGAGGCCGCACGCTAGCATGAGCGTGGCAAGCGGTCGTGGGAAAAAAGCGCGGCAGCGCAAACGTCGCCGCCAAGGGCGCGATCCAGGGGTACCGGCTTGACGGCGCAGCGGCTAGGGCGAATTGTTACAAGATGTTTGTCACTTTCTTTCAGGAGCTCAAAGCCGCCGGCGTGCCGGTGACGCTTCGCGAGTACCTGACATTGATGGATGCGATGCAGGTTGATCTTGCCTCGCGACGGGTGGAGGATTTCTACTATTTGTCGCGCACTGCACTGGTGAAGGACGAGCGCAACCTCGACAAATTCGACCGCGTGTTCGGCCACGTCTTCAAGGGCTTGGAATTGCTCTCCGATGGTATCGAGGCTGATATCCCGGCCGAATGGCTGAAGAAGCTCGCCGAGAAATATCTCACTGAGGAAGAAAAGAAGCAGATCGAAGCCATGGGAGGGCTCGATAAGCTTTTGGAGATCTTGCGCAAGCGGCTGGCCGAACAGAAAGGCCGCCATCAGGGCGGCTCAAAATGGATCGGGACCGCAGGCACGTCTCCCTTCGGCGCCTATGGCTACAACCCGGAAGGCGTGCGCATTGGCCAGGAGTCAAACCGCAATTTCCGCGCCGTGAAGGTTTGGGACAAGCGCGAGTTTAAGGATCTCGACGATGAGGTCGAACTCGGCACCCGCAACATCAAGATCGCGTTGCGGCGCTTACGCAAATTTGCGCGCACCGGTGCGCCAGAGGAGCTCGACCTCGACGCTACCATTAAGGGCACCGCGCACAAGGGCTATCTCGATATATTAATGCGGCCGGAGCGCCACAACGCGGTAAAGGTGCTGCTGTTCTTCGACATCGGTGGCTCGATGGACTGGCACATCAAGGCGACTGAGGAATTGTTCTCGGCGGCGCGCTCAGAGTTCAAGCACATGGAATATTTCTACTTCCACAACTGCCTCTACGAGAAGGTATGGAAGGAGAACCGCCGCCGTTTCCAGGCGCACACCGCAACTTGGGACGTGCTGCACACCTATCCGCACGACTACAAAGTGATTTTCGTCAGCGACGCCTCAATGAGTCCTTACGAGATCACCGCGCAGGGCGGCTCGGTCGAGCATTACAACGACGAACCCGGCGGGCTGTGGCTCGAACGCGTTACGCGCACCTATCCGTCCTGCGTATGGCTTAACCCGGTGCCGGAGAAGGAATGGGACTTCACCTATTCGATCCAGATGGTGCGTCAGCTCATGGGCGGGCGGATGTTTCCGCTGACGCTGGACGGGCTCGACCGCGCGATGCGAGAGCTGGTGCGCTAAGTGATCAGCCGGCGCATCGCAGGCTCCGGCTGATTACAAGATATTTTTGTTAGCAGCTGGAATGCGTGCTGTATGGACCGCCGGCCCCCGACTGTTATCGAATAATTTGAGCCGTCTTCGCGCGGCACCCACATGTTGCCG
>Ga0207780_1000105_pt1 | contig 20703 bp, 15 predicted proteins | sample LuqExpMetageno45_FD_187803 | JGI IMG/M metagenome (GOLD analysis project Ga0207780, IMG submission 187803) | Tropical forest soil microbial communities from Luquillo Experimental Forest, Puerto Rico - Sample 45 (SPAdes) | ecosystem: Environmental > Terrestrial > Soil > Tropical forest ...
CGGCGGCCCGGCCTTTCGGCGTTCTATCTTGGCGCCTTTAAAATTGCGGCGGAGGCGCGAATGGCGATCCTGCCATGCATCATTCGGGGTACGCGCACGATGTTGCGGAGCGATCAGTGGTTCCCGCGTTGGTCTGCAATTTCGGTCGAGATCGAAGACGCTGTAGCGCCCGAGGGAACCGATTTCCCGTCCGTTGTGCGCTTGCGCGACACCGTGCGCGAAGTACTTTTGAAACATTGCGGCGAGCCCGATCTGGCTGAACTGGTGAAGCCCGAGCCGGCATAGGCCATTCGCTGTAGCATCATATACCGGGTCATTGAATGTCCTTCATCTAATCGGCTTCGCGCTCAAGCATGCAGCAATGGGGCGCATCGTTAGCATCACTGGTCTCGCTTAATATCGTTCCGGTAATTGGATTCTGACGGAACGTTGTGCAGCCAGTCGTTTGTCATAAGCGAGATCATAGATACGGCTGAACTCGTCGAATGGTAAATGTTGGGGGACATTGATCGTCTTCGAGATCGAATTATCGACATGCGGCTGCAAGGCGGCGCCGTGAATTCTGCATCATCATTCTCCATGCCGTGATGCCACCCCCAAAAATAACGATCGATTGGGCTGAACGTTTCCGGGCCCGCGCGGGTGACCAGCGGAACACCACGTCGGCGCGGCCTTCCTGAAGAAGCAGGCTGCCGATCACCGATGCTTTGACACAACGCCGGCCCCCCGGTGCAGAACGATTGACGCTTCGAGCGGCCATAAAATCGGCCCCAAAGTGTTCTGAACAACGCTCCAGCGCGGCGGAAACCTCGTCGCTGACCGTACCGCCGAACTCTGCAAGCCGGGGGCGCCGCGTCTATGTTCGTGATGCCCAGCGCCCATTATCGCCTTAGCAATACTCCCGATATCTACGGCCGCTTGCCTCTACGACTTCGGGCTGCCTGCTCCGGCCCCATCGTCAACACACGGTGACAATGTTGGGCCCCGAGCCTATTCGCAATCGCACCCGCGGCGCGGTCAGGCGCAGAGTTGAGCGGAAGCCATTTAGCCATCGAGAACCGATGAGCCTCCGACTTCTTTAACTTCCGTATCGCCACCCGGCGGACTTGACGGGTGCATTAGGGCCCCGAAAGACGACCGACCTTTGACGATCTGACCAGCGTCCATCTCAATCACGCGATCAGCAACGTGAAAATAGGCCTCGTCATGAGAGATGACGATTAGCGTCTTTCCAGCCCGCTTCATACTGGGCAAGAGTTCCTCATAGAAGACACGTCGGAGAGCCGGATCCTGATCTGCGGCCCATTCGTCGAGCACGATAATCGGCCGATCCTCAAGAAAGACGTGGATCAAAGCTAGGCGCTTGCGTTGGCCTGTTGAGAGATCAATCGTCGAAAACACTCCGTTTTGGATCCTCACTCTTTGAGTAATTTCTAATCGGTTTAAATAGTCTTCTACACAGGGGAGGCTTGCTGAATTGGCGGCGATGAGATTATCGAAAAGATAGTAATCAAAAAAGATCACAGAGAAGAGCTGACGATAAACATCCAGTTCCCGCGGTTGCACTAGTCTTCCATCGCAGAATATTTGGCCTTGCTGCGGCGTGTAGAGGCCAACCAGGAGTTTGATCAACGTCGTTTTTCCGCATCCGTTCTTACCTATGATAAATAATGTTTCGCCAGCATTAATGGCCAGATTTATCGGTCCCAGCACGAAGGGCTCGACCCCGTGTTGCGGGGGGAATTGGTAGCGCACGTCACGCAGTTCGATTGTTGCGCCAGCAAATTCTCCGGCAGCAAATGTCTCAGACAGCGAGAGATCTTCTGTTCCCGAAATGGCAGCCGATAATTCGGCGACTTTTCGGAAGGAAGCCTGCGCTTGGCCAAATAAGGGTAGGGCGGCGACGATTTGTTCGATTGGGCTCCTCACATAAAGCAGAACCAAAATAAAGCCACTAAGGGCTGTGTCATGGACATGTGCATTGGTAGCGAGCAACAGTACCAAAAGAATAGTCACGTAGAAGAACAGCAAATTAAATGCCCGCGCTGCAAAAAATACGCGCATTGCATGGATGAATCGTTCGGCAATTTGATCAATGTTGCCCGTGAGTCGATCGATAATTTGCGTTCGCCTTTGCCTATTGATTCGCACTTCCTTCGCGCCTTCGATGATGGTGCGATAATTCTTCTGTAACTCCTCATGTGCGTTACGGACCCCATAATAGGAGTCGACCTCCATTCGGCTTGCAATTACTTGGCTCGCAAACATCAGGATAATTGCCAGCATCACGATCGTGAACATCGGGGGTGACAGGATTGCAAGATAAACGAAGCAACCCAGCGTGACCGAAAAAGCAATGGCGACCATCGAAAAGTTGAACGTGAAGCCACCGATCGTATCGACATCGTGGGTGAGGACTGTCAGCAGCCTGTGTGGCTGGAAACGTTCAATTTCAGATAGGGGCGCGGTGAGAATCTTCAGCGACAACTCTTTGCGCAATTGGGCAATTATTCGCTGTCCGACCAGATTATTTCCGACGTTGCCGAGGAAGTCACCGGCAAGCGCCAGCACGCATAGCCCTACGAAGCCGGTTAGAATGCCAAGCAAGTTCGTGCTTGGACCATGCACGGCTTGGTTCACGATGGCGAGCAAAGATGCGCTAGCAAGGCCGCTCACGCCGCCGGCGATTCCTGCAAATAAAGCGATCGGCCAGAATGTTCTGAGAATTCGAAGGGATTCAGCCAGAGTGGCGCGTGACCCGACGTTCATGGCTTCCGTTCTTCTCTTGGGCTAAGGCTCTGTGCATACCATCGGGTTTGCGAGGACTTCCAATATGAACTTGCCGATCGACAACTGCTGGAACAGCAATTCACGATGGCGCCCGCATTCGCGCCACTACCAGCGACCTGGGTCACCGTACGGACGGTCCGGCTTTTATACCCGGGCTGAACGACCAATTCGACGTGCTGTGCGAGTCGAAGGGTGGGACGCGCGACATACCAATTAGCGAGTTTACACCACATCAACGTTCTTTATCGTAGCGCCGCTGAAGCGTTTTGGCACCGTATTTCTGGAGTTCTGTGCAGCGAAGCTGAGCCCCGACGTCGCAAGCAATAAGCCGGCGACAATTGCTATGGCTATCCTGATCGCCTGGCAGCGGCCGCCGATTGGTGCGAGGATCTGGCTCCTCTTTTTTCGAACCCAAAACCCTCATTCGCGACCGGACCTATGATGCAGCTGTTGATTGAAATCAATGCCGCCAATCCTGCGTATATTTTGATAGCAACCTGCAAATAAAGGCTCAAAATGGCAGACAACAAAGATTACGTACGCTGGTTTTCTGATATTCGCTTGAACGATGTCCCGCTGGTGGGCGGCAAGAACGCCTCGTTGGGCGAGATGTACTCGGTGCTTGTCAATGTGGGTGTACGTGTTCCCAATGGCTTTGCGGTCACTGCCGATGCGTACCGGAATGCGCTGGCCGCAGCAAAGGCATGGGAGCGACTGCATCAGCTTCTGGACGGGCTGGACAAACGGCACGTCGACATTCTGGCCGAGCACGCCGCCGCAGCGCGCGAAATCGTTTACGAGGCGACGGCGAACGGCCCGCTACGCGAGCAGATTCACCGTGCCTATCGCCGGCTTGAAGCGGAATACGGCGCGAACCTCGCTGTCGCTGTTCGAAGTTCGGCCACCGCGGAAGACCTTCCGTCGGCGAGTTTTGCTGGCCAGCACGAGAGTTATCTGAACGTTCGTGGTGCGGAAGCATTGTTTGAAGCCTGCCGCCGCTGCTTTGCATCTATCTTCACCGACCGCGCGATCTCTTATCGAATTGACAAGGGATTCGACCATTTTAAGGTCGCGCTTTCGGTCGGCGTAATGAAGATGGTGCGAGCGGACAGCGCCGCCAGCGGCGTGATGTTCACGTTGGACACTGAATCCGGCTTCCGCGACGTCGTATTTATTACCGCAATCTACGGGCTGGGCGAGAACATCGTGCAAGGAACGGTCGACCCCGACGAGTTCTACGTGCATAAGCTGACATTCCGCGCTGGTCATCGGGCCGTCCTGAGGCGGTCGCTGGGAAGCAAGCATTTGCGCATGGTCTATGCCGACGGCAGCGGCGGCACTAAGGGCACTAAGAATGTCCCGGTCCCCCAGATCGAGCGCGGACGCTTCTGCATCGCCGACGCGGTAGTGCTCAAGCTTGCCGGCGACGCAATCGCGATCGAGGATCACTATTCGAAGATGGCAGGCCATCCCGTGCCCATGGATATCGAATGGGCCAAGGATGCCAATGATGGGCAGATTTACATCATCCAGGCGCGGCCAGAGACGGTGGCGTCGCAACGGGCGCCGACTGGGTTCGAGACCTATGCGCTTGGCGCGAGGGGCACAGTGCTCGCGACTGGGCGCGCGGTCGGTGAGAAAATCACAGCCGGTCCCGTGCGTATCATCGCCGACGCGCAGCAACTCAAGGATTTCAATCCCGGCGAGGTCCTGGTAGCGGAGACGACCACTCCCGATTGGGAGCCGGTGATGAAGCTTTCCGCCGGCATCGTCACGGAGCGCGGCGGGCGCACTTGCCACGCGGCCATCGTTGCGCGCGAACTCGGCATTCCGGCCGTGGTCGGCGCTGCTGATGCAAAGAAGGCTCTGAAGACTGGCGTCCCTGTGACGGTGTCCTGCGCCGAGGGAGATATTGGCCGCGTCTACGATGGAGTCCTTCCGATCAAGACCACGCATATAGAGCTGAGCGAGATCAAAAGGCCGCGTACGGAGATCATGCTCAACCTCGGCAATCCCGGACTCGCATTCCGGACCGCAATGCTTCCCAATGATGGCATCGGCTTAGCGCGCATGGAGTTTATCATATCCGAGCACATTAAGGTGCATCCGATGGCGCTGGTTAGTCCGGAAAAGGTCACTTCCACACGGGCGCGTCAGGAGATTGAGAAGCTCGTGCGCAACTATCCACGGCCGGCGGATTACTTCGTCGAGAAGTTATCTGAAGGCATTGGCACCATCGGGGCAGCATTCTATCCCAAGCCGGTGATCGTGCGGCTGTCCGACTTCAAGACTAATGAATATGCGCGGCTCTTGGGCGGCGAGAGCTTCGAGCCAAAAGAAGAGAATCCCATGATCGGCTTCCGCGGCGCCGCCCGCTATGCGCACCCCGCCTATGCCGCTGGCTTCGCGCTTGAATGTGCGGCGCTCAAGCGCGTGCGCGACGATATGGGCCTGACCAACATCCGCATTATGGTGCCGTTCTGTCGCCGTTTGGACGAAGCACGACGTGTCATCGACGCCATGGCGGAGCATGGTCTCAGACGCGGCGAAGACTGTCTCGAGATCTACGTCATGTGCGAGATCCCGAACAATGTCATCCAAATCGACGCTTTTGCCAAACTATTCGACGGTTTCTCGATCGGCTCCAACGATCTGACGCAACTTACGCTGGGGGTCGATCGCGACTCCGAAATCGTCGCCTTCGATTTTGACGAACGAGACCCTGGCATGCTGGAGATGCTGAGGCTCGCGGTCACCGGCGCCAAGCGCAACGCGCGTCATATAGGCATCTGCGGAGAGGCCCCGGCCAATTATCCCGAGATCGCGCGCTATTTGGCGCAGCTCGGCATCGACTCCATCAGTGTCAATCCCTCGAGCATCCTGCGCACCATGCAGGTTGTCAGCGACGCGGAAAGCGCCGCTGTGACGCTTGACGGTTAGGCGGAAGGACGCCTTAGTGGGCGTCGCGATGGCGAAAGCGTCGAAAAATAAAGGCAGAATACAACGGATCATAGTGGCTACCGACGGGTCGGACAGCGCCGGCCGTGCGGTCGACGCCGCTGCGCGCGTGGCGAAGATCTGCGGCGCCGAGCTCATCATTGTGACAATCGGCGGCAGCGTCACGGGTGCCGAGTTGCGTCAACTCGCGAGCAAGAGCGGCGATCTCAGTAAGTCACTTCAAGCCGCGGCCGACAATGTTCTGCGTCGCGCGAGTAGACGGGCCACGAGAGGCGGCGCGGCCAAGATCAAGCTGCAAACCGGCTGGGGCGATCCGGCGGAAGCGATCATCGACCTCACAAGAAGCCTGAAGGTCGATCTGTTGGTGGTCGGACGGCGCGGGCAAAGCCGGCTCTCCGGCCTGCTACTTGGTAGCGTTTCGCAGAAGCTCGCAAACCGCTCGCCCTGTCTCGTAATAGTCGTTCCTTAGAGGCTGCCCAGCTACGCGGCGATTGCGCAGAGCAAGCTCGCGATGTGCCCTTCGTCCTACATCGGCAAGAGTAAACGCTTAACGCCGTCCCTGTGATACGTCGGCGCGCGCGCTTTGATAGTCGCGTTCGCTTGCGCCGCGAAATAGGCCAGCGGCCTTTTGAGTTCAATTTCGTTGGAGAACTTTCCGGCAAGATCGGCGTCGTAAGCTTCGTGGATTTTCTGGCCGACAATGTTGAAGCGGAAGCGCTGCGGCTGCTCGAATATTTCGACCACCATTAGTCGGTCTTCCAGATCAGGCAGCTTCGGCAGTTCAAAATCGCGGGCGAACGGCATCTTGTTGTCCGCGTGCTTAAGTCCGCTCCAGTACGCGTTGACACGTGCAAGGTCGGCGGCGGGCGTGGTAGGCAGCGCGAATGGGGCATATCCGGCTCCAGACTGTCGCGGGTAACCAGCGCACCGTGGCAGGCTTGTACGGATCAATCGTCCGAATACTATGCGGTCCTGTTGCAACTAACTCGTGAGACAATGCACCCTTTTCGCCATGCCGCGGAGATTTTCGAAAACAGGAAGCTCCTTGCGCGCTTCTGGCACTCGGCCTCGAAATTCTGGCGGATCGGCGCGTCGCGCGGGCCTGCCCTCGCAGGGCTTCTGATCGTGATCGTCCTGCTGCAGCTCCTCATTCAGGTGCTGCTCAATATATGGAACCGCAATTTTTTCGACGCGGTCGAGCGGCGCGATGGCGCCGCGTTGCTGTTTCAGGCAGAGATCTTTGTGCCGCTGGCGCTGACCAGCATCCTGTTGCAGGCGGCCTCGGTGTGGGGCCGCATGACGACGCAGCGCAGCTGGCGCGAATTCATGACGCGCAACGTCATCGAGAAATGGCTCACCAATGACCGCTTTCGCCAGCTCGGCCATCTGACAAAAGGGACGGAGAATCCCGAATACCGCATCGCTGTCGACGTGCGCATAGCAACCGACGCGCCCGTCGATCTCACGCTCGCTCTATTTTCGTCCGTGCTCACCTCCTTCACGTTCTTCGGCGTGCTGTGGAGTATCGGCGGCAGCGTCGACGTTCCCGCGTTCGGTACAGTGATCACCATTCCCGGCTATCTCGTGTTCGGCGTCATCATCTATTCGACCGCCGTAACGGCCCTGATGATTTTCTTCGGCCATCACCTAACTGGCGTCATCGAGCGTTCGAACCAGGCGGAGGCCGAGTTGCGCGCTGCGGTCGATGCTTTCCGTGAGGCGAATGGACAGTCCAAGCGTCCGCCGACAACCACACTGCGGCAAACGTTGCAACTCAAGTTGCAGGCGGTGCTGCTGTGGTGGCGCGAACTATGCTGGCAGCTCGTGCGCACGACGTTAGTTTCGCAAGGGAACGTACTGTTTGCGCCGGTCGTGGCGTCGTTTCTGTGCGTGCCAAAATATCTGAGCGGCGCAATGACGTTGGGCGAGCTGACACAGTCGGCCGCTGCGTTTGTTGTCGTGCAAACGGCGTTCAATTGGCTGGTGGACAATTACGGCCGCCTTGCCGACTGGCAGTCCTCGGCACACCGCGTCGCGACGCTGCTCCTGACGCTCGATGAACTGGAAGAAAAAGAAAGCATCGCCAGCGGCACACGCAATCACTCAGACCACGGCAATCGTTAGAACCCATGGCAACCAGTCAAGCAGCCGCAATCACGACTTGCGGCGCTAGCCGCGCCACTTCAGCCGGACGGCTGAGTTCGGTACCCTCGTGAATGAGCGCAGCAGAACCCGCGGCAACCGCCAGCCGGAACGCATCTACAATCGGCTCGTTTTTCGCCAGGCTGTAGACTAGCGCACCGAGAAAACTGTCTCCGGCACCGACCGAGTTGACGGTTTTGACCGGCAATGCCTGTGCACGGAGCGCCTGGTCACCGGTGACGAGCAGTGCGCCGAGGTGCCCTAGCGAGAGTGCGACAATCTTCGCGTTGCTCGCCCCGATCAATCGGCGTGCGGCAGCAACGCGCGCGGCATCACTATCGAGCTGGCCGCCGGTCAGCTCACACATTTCGCGCAGGTTCGGCTTTATCAGGTCGACGCCAGCCTCGACCGCTGCTTTCAGCGGCTGGCCGGACGTGTCGAGGAAAAATTTGGCGCCGGCCTTGTGCGCTGCGGTTGCTGCCTGCGCGTAGAAGTCCTCCGGGACGCCCGGCGGAAGGCTGCCGCTCGCGACGACGATCGCCGGCGCCGTGGCAGCGAGCGCGTCAAGACACCGCTTCCATTCGCTTTCGCGCAGCGGCTCGCCAGGCAGGACGAAACGGAATTGCTTGGCCGTTGTTCGCTCATTGACCGAGAAATTCTCGCGCGTTTCTGCAGCAACCTCGATATAGCGCGCGGCAATGCCTTCCTTCTCGATGAGGCTGCGCAGCAGGTGGCCGGTGAATCCGCCGATGGTGACAATCGCTTCGACATCACCGCCGAAACGCCTCACCACCCGCGCAACGTTTACGCCACCGCCGCCGGCATCGCGTCGATATAGGGCGCAGCGCAGCTTCGCGGACGGAAGCACGCGCTCGACCGACGTGGAGAGATCGAGCGCGGGATTGACGGTGAGCGTGACGATCTTTGCCAGGGTGCCTCGCTATGCGCTCCAGCCGCGCCGTGCAGCGAGCGCGTGCAGCCCGAGAAAGGCCGGATCGTCGTGCAATATGAGATAGACCGGAATCTGGGCAACGTATGGGCTCATCCGGCCCTTGGCGTCAAAGCGCGCGCGAAACTGCGATTGCGGCAGGTATTTGCGCAGGTGCTTGGGGATGCCGCCGGCAAGATAGACGCCGCCCGCGGCGCCGAAGCTCAACGCCAGATTGCCTGCTGCTTCACCGAGCATGGCGCAGAACATGTCGACCGCAGCGCGGCTTACCGCGCAAGTGTCGGCGGCAGCGGCCTGCATGATCTCGGGAGCCTTTCGCTCCGCCACGCGCTTGCCGTCGACCGCGGAAATGGCGCCATAGAGATTTTCGAGACCTTGGCCGGAGAGAACACGCTCGACCGACACGTGTCCGAACTCCTTGCGCAGGAGCGCGATGATCGCATCCTCGCGCGCGGAACCACCCGGCATGGTCGCATGACCGCCTTCACCATGCAGCACGAAGCCGCCCGCGCGCGGCACGTAAGCGGCAACGCCGAAACCGGTTCCCGGCCCAATCGCCAGCATCGGTGCATCTGGCTGCGCCGCGCCACCTCCGTGCTGCATGAGGTCTTTCGCTTTCAGCGCCAGCAGCGACCAGGCTACCGCTTCGAAATCGTTAATGAGGTGTACGTCGGTAAAGCCGAAGCGCGCCCGCAACTCCTTCCCGTCGACCACCCAATCATTGTTGGTAAGTCGGCAATACTCGCCATCCACCACGCCGGCGACGTCGAACAAAATGCGGTGCGCAGCTTTCGTCTCAGGCTGTCGCGCCAGAAAAGCTGCGAGTGCATCAGCGAACTGTGTGTGATCGGCAACCGCCATGTGCTCAACTTGCGTGACCTCGCCACGGCTTAGCATCGCAAAACGCACATTGGTCCCGCCGATGTCGGCCAGCACCAGGTCGCCTGAGCTGCGTGGCTGTTGCATCATCGCGCCCGTGCCGCCTTGATAAGGTTGCGGTACCATTCAAACGAGGCCTTTGGAATGCGCCGCTGCGTCGGATAGTCGACGTAAACAAGGCCGAACCGCACACTGTAGCCGGCGTCCCATTCGAAATTGTCGAGCAGAGACCAGACGAAATAGCCGCGCACATCGGCGCCGCGCGAAACCGCGTCGTTCATTGCATTGATATAGGCGCGCAGGAATTCGATGCGTTTCTCGTCGTTCACGGCGCCGCGCGCGTCGGGCTCATCGTATCCGCCCATACCGTTTTCGGTGATATAGATCGGCAACTTGTAACGCTGGGTCAGTTCGACGAGCGTGTCGCCGAACGCCTGCGGCATGATCGGCCAGTTGATTGGCGTAAGCTTGGTCCCTTCCGGCCGGTCGCCGAAACCGAAGCCAACAATTTCCTTGTCGTCTGCTTTGACGAACACCGGGCTATAGTGATTGAAGCCGAACCAGTCCATCGGGCGGTGGATGCGCTCGAGATCGCCTGCCTGCATGTGCGGCGTGATTTTTTCCAGCAGGTACGGCGGATACGTGCCGAGACATTGCGGGTCGGTATAGGCCTTGTTCCAGTAGAGGTCGGCTCGTGCGGCTGCCCGCGCGTCTGCCGGCGAGGACGGCAGGCATGGCTGATAATTGTGGATGGCCGCGAGGGACGCATTCGGCACATTCGCACGCAACGCATCGATCGCCGCTCCGTGGGCTAGATTTACGTGATGAATGCTGCGATGCAATGCATCGGCATTGGCCGTCGCGCGTTGATTGCCGAAGCCGAGCCCAAATAGAATGAAGATCGACGGCTCGTTGAAGGTCGCGAAGCGCTTCACACGGTCGCCATATCGCCTGCCGATCAGCGCTGCGTAGTCGTGAAACCAACCGACAATATTGCGCGTGGTCCAGCCGCCGAGATCGTCGAGTGCCTGCGGCAGATCCCAATGATAGAGACAGATCCAAGGCTCGATGCCAGCCAAAAGCAATTCGTCGATGAGCCGGTCATAGAATGCGAGGCCCAATTCATTCGGCGCGCCGCGTCCTTGCGGCAGCGCGCGCGGCCAGGCGACCGAAAAGCGATAAGCGTTCACGCCGAGCTTCTGCATCAGTGCGATATCTTCGCCATAGCGGTGATAGTGGTCGCAGGCGATGTCGCCGGTGTCGTCGTTCTTGATCTTGCCCCGGTGGCTGTACGTGTCCCACACGCTCAAGCCGCGGCCATCCTCGTGCGCCGCGCCCTCGATCTGATAGCTCGAAGTGGATACGCCCCAGATGAAGTCGCGGGCTAGCCTCTCAATCGGGAACGCGCCGGCGGCCAAGGGCTTCTTTCCTCTCTGTCTCATTGGCGCGGTTAGGCTAGGCTACGCGTGGATCGTTCTTATTGAGACAAATCAAGATGTTAGCGTGTCGTTGCGGCAACGTGTCGGCAGGTTCGCCCAGGAAATGACAAAAGCGCAAATGGTACGAACTCGGTGGGGCGGTATTGCCGACGGCGCGCAAAAGCCAAGCGGGTTTTTCCGCGTGGCCGAGCGCGGCGGCATTTTTTGGCTGGTCGATCCCGACGGCGGGCAGTTTCTCTCGAAGGGGATCAACACAGTGCGCTTCGATCAGGACAAGATCCAGAACAGCGGGCGCATTCCCTATGCTGAAAACTGCGCGCGGAAGTATGGCAGCGAGGATGCGTGGCGGCGCGCCGCCGCTGCGCGCATTGTTGCCTGGGGCTTTAATACGCTCGGCTCCTGGTCGGACGAGGCCGTGGCGAAGGCTGCGCCCGTGCTGCTCGCGCTCACGCCCAATCTCGATCTTGGAATGTCGTTTGCTTGGCAGACGAATGACACGTCGAAAGACAAACTGCGTCAGGATTTCCCCGACGTGTTCGACCCGGATTTCGAACGGCACGTGCGTAAGCGCGCTGCCGCAATGTGTGCGCCGCGACGCAACGATGCAAATATCATCGGCTGGTTCGTCGACAACGAACTGCGCTGGGGACCGGACTGGCGCGGTGAAGACGAACTGCTCACTCTGTTTCTGTCGCTTACCCCGGGAACGCCAGGCCGCAACGGGGCGCTTGCCTTCCTACGCGCGCGTTACGGCGATTTCGCAAAATTCGATGCGGCATGGCACAGTGCGGCGGGCGACTGGCAGAGCCTTGCCGCGCTCACTCATGTCGAACCACCCTACCGCCGCACGCCGTCCTACGCGCGCAACGACCGGGATGAACAGGGAGCAAATCGCGAAAGTCCCGGCCGCGCATCGTACGCTGCCGATTGCGATGCGTTTGCCGATGAGATTGCCGAACGCTATTTCTCTTTGACGACGGCGTCGATCAAAGCCGCCGATCCAAACCATCTCGTGCTCGGCGCCCGATTCGCCTATCCGCCGCGGCACGGCATCGTCGAGGCCTGCGGCCGACGCGCCGATGTGCTTTCGTTCAACTGCTACGGCGATGACCCTGAGAAAAACATCGACACCTACGCTGTCGTTGGCAAGCCGTGCCTGATCGGCGAATTCTCCTTCCGCGCAATGGACTCTGGCCTGCCAAACACCAACGGCGCTGGGCCGGTAGTGACCACCCAAGACGTGCGTGCAGCTGCCTTCCGCCGTTACGTGACATCTGCGCTGCGCAAGCCCTCCGTCGTCGGCTATCACTGGTTCGAGCATGCTGACCAGCCAGTCGAAGGCCGCTTTGACGGCGAGAATTCGAATTTCGGAACGGTGACGATTCGTGACGAAGTTTATGAGCTCCTCACGAATGCGATGACCAGCATGAACGCCGAGGCGGAGCAAGTCCACACCGCTGTTACGGTGACGGCATGAGCAATCCGGCCAAGATTGTCTTTCTCGGTGCGACCAGCATGTCGTTCGGCTTGAACATGCTACGCGACGTATTCAGCGCGGACGAACTACGCGGCTGTACGCTCACTTTGGTTGGCCGCCATCTCGACACGCTGTCAAAAGTCGCCACGCTCGCGAAACTGCTAAACACAAAATCCCGCGCCGGCCTTATCATCGAGCAGACCACCGACCGCCGCGCGGCGCTGAACGGCGCAAGCTTTGTCGTCAACGCGACCGCCATTGACCGCACCCGGTTGTGGAAGCTCGATTTCGAAATTCCACGAAAATACGGCATCCGCCACACGCTCGGTGAAAATGGCGGCCCCGGCGGCCTGTTCTTCACGCTGCGCACACTGCCGCTCGTCTTCGATATTGTGCGCGACATGGAGCAGCTGTGTCCGAAGGCGCTATTCATCAATTTCTCCAATCCGGAAAGTCGCATCGTGCTCGCGCTCGGCAAGTACAGCCGGATTAGGGCACTCGGCCTCTGCCACGGGATCTTCATGGGCCAAGGCGCAGTGGCCGACATTATGGGATTGCCCTACGAGCAGGTGGAAGTTGCGGGCTCCGGCATCAATCACTTCCAGTGTCTGCTGACGATTCGAGACCGCGACACTGGCGAGGACCTCTATCCGCGGCTACGCGCGCGAGAAAAAAATCTTAATCCGGCTTACCTCCCGTTGACGCGCCGTCTATTCCGCAGCTTCGGGTACTGGTTCACGTGCAGCGACGACCATCTCGGCGAATATCTCGCCTACGGCTGGGAAGCGGGCGAGCAGGGCTACGATTTTGCCGCCGACGAGCGCGGGCGCGCGCACTTTGCGCGCACGCTCGAAGGCGTGCTCGCCGGCGCCCCGCTGCCCCCTGATTGGCTGACGCCGTCCGGCGAACGCGGCGCGGCGGTGATCGGCGGGATTATTCACGACAAGAAACGTGCGGTCGAATCCGGCATCGTTCCCAATCGTGGAACCATTCCCAATCTGCCGCACGATGCAGCGGTCGAAGTGCCCATCATGGTTGACGCCGGCGGCGTCCATCCGGTCTCGCTTGGGCCGCTGCCCGATCCGGTCGCCAAGCTCCTGATGATGCCGGTGAACGTGCAGGATCTTGCAGTCGAAGCCGCGGTGCGTGCCTCGAAGGAGATCGCCTTGCAGGCACTCCTGATCGATCCTGTGGTGAATTCCGCCGTCGCTGCCGAAAAGCTGCTCGACGAATTGTGGGAGATCAACCGGCCTTACATCCGGCCGTGCATTTGAGCGGATCGGGCGGACAGACGATCAGTGCCACTCACCGACCCAGAACAACTCGTCGGCCGGCGAACAGCTTCTACATTAGCTCCGCATCGGGGTAGTGGTTTATGTCTGAGTTCACAAAAAAAGGCCGGTCGACGAGTTCACGCGCAAGTGCCTTGAGATCGGCCCTCGTTGCGTATCGGGTCAATGCCACCCGGTGTCATCGAGACTTTGGCTGATGCCATGTTGTTGAAGGGAAGCCGGGCTAGATCCGCTCGCACAATGGGCCCGAGACGTCGCCAAAGGGCTGCGGCACAGGATACAGCTTGTTTTCTTGATGGGGGTCAATGCGATCTCTGGCGCACAGTGGCTTATTTCATTTATTCAAAGTGAACGTTGCGGGGGAGTGGCCTGAACCGCTTCATCCAAAAAACGAATATGCTTGTCGGGAGAACTGCCGGCCGGAGTGACCTGGCACCCGACCTGCCACCTCATCTCACTAAGCTCGGCATCGTTAGTTTTCTCACGGCAATGTCATCCGCGATGGTGTATGGCGTATTGCCGATCTTCCTTGTGCGAGTACTTGGCATAACCACTGCCTCCGTCGGCCTGATTGAAGGTGCCGCTGAAGGCGGCATGGCGCTGGCCCGAATTTTGTCTGGATTGGCGAGCGATCGGCTCGGTCGTCGCAAGCCGCTACTTCTGCTTGGTTACGCCGTATCCGCTCTGAATAAGCTTTTGTTTCCGCTGGCTACTGGGATGTCCATGATCCTTGCCGCGCGGATGATTGATCGCATTGGCAAAGGGTTGCGCGATGCACCGCGCGACGCGTTCATGACCGACCTCACGCCGGCACGAGTGCGGGGATCAGGTTTTGGCTTGCGCCTTGCTTTTTACACTATGGGCTACGTTGCTGGCCCGCTGCTCGCAATGGCGGTCATGGAGGTGAGCGGAGACAATTTCCGATTGGTGTTCTGGATCGCGGTCATCCCGGCTGCGCTCGCGATTGTTGTTCTGGTGCTGGGCATTCAGGAGATACCGCCGCGGAGCTTTGCCCCGCGCCCACTAAAGCTGCGCCGCCATGAGTTGTCGCGCTTCGCAGCGCCTTTCTGGCGGGCGATCGCGGTCGCAAGCCTGCTGTCGCTGGCGCGGTTTAGCCACGCGTTTCTTCTTCTGAAGGCGCATGGAGCCGGGCTCGATTCAGCCTATGTCCCGCTCGTCTTGATCCTGATGCACTTGGTTTATGCCGCCGCGGCCTATCCATTCGGCGTGCTTGCCGACCGTATTGATCGGCACCGGCAGCTCATGCTTGGCGCCGGCGTGCTCATCTTTGCCGATATCGTGCTGGCCTCCGCAGCCGGGCCCTGGGTCGTCATGATCGGCGCCGGTTTCTGGGGCTTACAGTTTGCAGTGACTCAGGGCCTACTCGCGGCTGCGATCGCTGACTCCGCACCCGCCGAACTGCGTGGCACCGCGTTCGGTATTTTCGATTTTGCGGTCGGCACAGCGAGCTTCATCGCGAGTGCGGCCGCAGGCGCGTTGTGGGTAGCCTTCGGGCCAGAATGGACCTTCGCGGTCAGCGCGGCAGCTGGGCTCGTTGCCATGTTTGTTTCGGCAGTGCGGCCTGGGAGCGGGGCTTCAGCAAGTGCTCGTGTTTTTGTCGCACTGAAGATGAAATCCGAGCCCGCGGAAGAGCTTGCCGGATTGAGTGCGGGCGTGGAGAAGTTCGGGGTTCGTCGCATCCCCGCGAGCGACATCCATCTCACGATCGTGCCGCCGTGGAACGAGACGTCGATCTCCGATGCTGTCGTTAAGCTGAGCCGGGCCGCAGCTGCTCATGCGCCATTCGAGTTGAAATTCCGCCGAGTCTGCTACGGTCCCGAGCGGCGTCATCCCCGGCTGCTATGGGTGGAATGCAAGGCAAGCAGCGAGCTCGTTGCGCTACGTAATGACTTGCTAATGGCATTCGAGGTCACAAACGATCGTCAATTCCGGCCGCACGTGACTCTGGGTCGGGTACGCAGGCTCAGCGCATCTCTGTCCAGAAATCACTCGATCAAACACGATCTGGCTCTCTCACAGCAAGTCAGCTCAGTAGAATTGATGCAATCGCCGCCGCAGGGCGCTAGGGGCTATACTGTACTCGCGTCGGTGCCGCTCGCAGGATCGGCGGTCCCTTGAAGAGTTTCGAGCGGCCACTCGTTCTTTGGCCGGCGGAGTTGTTCGATCACTCTTTGGCCTGGTATCTGCCTGATGTGAGTCAAAGACTCGGATCGAATGTCTGTTAGCCTCTAACTATGCCCGTTCAGAATGCTGAAATCGCGGCGATGTTCGATCAGGCTGCGGACCTGTTGGAGATCGAGGGCGAGAACCAGTTTCGCGTCCGCGCTTACCGACGCGCTGCGCGCACGATCGAAGGCCTGCCGCAAAACGTAAGGAGCCTTATCGCTGCGCACGAGGACCTGTCCGAGTTGCCCGGCATCGGCAAGGACTTGGCCGGCAAGATCGAGAATATTGTCAGCAGCGGGCACTTCGATCTGCTCGACAAACTGAAGAAAGAGCTGCCCGGCGACCTCGGCGAAATGGCCAGCCTGCCTGGTTTGGGGCCGAAGCGGATCAAGCTGCTCTACGACAAAGTCAAAGTGCGCACGCTCGACGATCTGCGCAAAGCGATTCAGAAGGGCAAGCTGCGCGGCCTGCACGGCTTCGGGCCGGTGATCGAGCAAAAACTAGCTGCCGCGCTGGAGAAACCCGCTCCCGAAAAGCGCTTCCGACTGGCCACGGCTGAGGCCGAAGCAGAGGCGCTCGTCAATTTCCTCCAGGATAAGGGTCGTGTGGTGGTGGCCGGCAGCTATCGCCGCCGGCGTGAGACGGTGGGCGATCTGGACATTCTGGCCACTTCGAAGCACGCGGCCACCGTTTGCGACAAGCTTGCGATATACGAAAATGTCGAGAAGGTGCTGGCGCACGGGCCAACACGGACGACGGTCGTCCTGCGTTCCGGCATCCAGGTCGATCTGCGCGCCGTGTCAGAAGAAAGCTATGGCGCAGCCTTGCTCTATTTCACCGGCTCCAAGGCGCACAACATCGCCTTGCGCGGGCTCGCCGTTAAGCGCAACTGGAAGCTCAGTGAATACGGTCTGTTTTCCGGCAAGCGGCGGATCGCCGGTGCAACAGAAGAGGAGGTCTACAAAAAGCTTGGACTTGCTTACATCCCGCCTGAAATGCGCGAGGACCGCGGCGAAATAGCGCTTGCTCAGAAGGGCGCGCTGCCGCGCCTGATCGCGATTGATGATATCCGTGGCGATTTGCACGTCCACTCCGACTGGACCGACGGTACGGCGCCACTTTCCGACATGGTCACTGCTGCGCAGGCGCGCGGCTACAGCTATATGGCCCTAACCGACCATTCGCGGCGGCAAGCAATGTCGCATGGACTCGATCCGGCCAAGATCGCCCGTCAGTGCCGCGAAGTCGATAAGCTCAATGCCAAGCTGAAAGGCTTCACCATCCTAAAAGGGATCGAGGTCGACATCCTGAAGGATGGCAAGCTTGATCTGCCGGATACGGCGTTAGCGGAGCTCGATGTTGTCATCGCATCCGTGCATTCGTTTTTCGATCTGTCCTCCGACGAGCAGACAGCCCGCATCCTCCGTGCGATGCAGAACCCGTGCGTGTCGATCATCGGTCATCCGACCGGAAGGCTGATCGGCGAACGCGAACCTTACGCCGTGGACATGGATCGGATCACCTCGGCCGCGCGCGACTTGAACTGCTGTCTAGAGATCAATGCCGAGCCAGATCGGCTGGATCTCAACGACTTACACGCGCATATGGCCAAATCAAAAGACGTGAAAATCGCCATTTCGACTGACGCGCACTCGGTGAATGCGTTTGCTTACATGCGCTATGGCGTGGACCAGGCTCGGCGCGCTTGGCTGACCGCCGCCGACGTGATCAACACGCGCCCGCTGGCAGAACTGCGCAAGCTGCTGAGGCGTTGAAAACGCGGATGTTGTGCGTCAGAGATCGCATTGACCCCCATCAAGAAAACAGGCTGTAGCCTGTGCCGGAGCACTTTGGCGACATCTCGGGCGTTCCCGATACCTTTTTCGGCTGCGTCAGTAAGGAGCAGAAAGCGCCGTTTAATAGACTAGGGGGCGGCGCGCATTAAGCCCATGCAAGAGTCACCCCAATTTGCCCCGGCATACCTCCTGGCCAGGTGACGACTTGAGCACGCAACTTATAGCCCAACGGCTGGAGGTATGTTCTCCAAAACGCATACAGCTCCTTTGGCAGCCCGGTCAGTGTATTCTCCCAACCTTTTTCTTGCTGATTGATCGCGCGTCCATGATCGGTGCAAAGTTCAACCGGAAAACGGCCTACTTCAAGTTCATTTAGACCGCTTTCAACTGCACGTTTGATGATTGCCGCCGCGCGTTTCATTCGTTCCTCATCGGAAACACCTGACGGTTTTGAGAGCTGGTCGAGAAGGGCTTGCTTCTCAGCGGCTTTGGCAGCTTCGACGCGCACATACTCCGAAACCTTTTCCACTTCGATCTCGGCAAGGCGCTTTTTGCAATCCGCAGCCTTCGGCAGAATGTTGAGCAGAGTTGCTGTCGGCATGTCCGTCGGCCTCCAACAATACCCGATGCGTTTCCTCTATGTTGAAATCTCGCCAAGGACCTTGATGTGTCTCAAATAACCTCATGTTACGCTGATATTCCCTTTGATGTTGCACCCGACGCCGGCCAATGGGGCAAACCCTCCGCCAAGCCGCTTCCGGGTACCCGCTCATTTTTTGGAGCCGGACTAGCACTGCTCGGATGGCTTGGGTTGTCGAGGAAACAACAGCGGACTTATTTGTCTCTCTAGTTCCATGAATTGAGAAGGACCGTTGCAAGGCGGTCCTTCTGCTTAGATGTTGAGTGTCGCGCTATTGACGCTCGGGAGTCTTGGATTCCATCACGCGCTGCACGAAACTCCGAAAATCTCAACATGCCGATCAATTCATTAGCGGCGATGTTCGACTGGCTTTTGCGTGCCCCAGAACCTTTTGAAATCGTGGACCTGCGTTGGGACCAGGTTGACTTTGCTAGCGCTCCCTACGCGTCCCCGAGGCTAAACTAGGAAAGACTTGCGCTCATGCTATCAGGAGCGATGACGCTTCGGGGCCGCTGATTGGATGCTCCGTGAGCGAGCCGCAGATGCCCTGAGAGAAGGTTCGGGGATACTTCCCCCGTCTTTTAGATTAAATCCCTTCTTCACCCCGCGCCCGATGGGGCGCGGAATATATATATTCGCGCTACTGTGCGATCTGAGCTTCAACGAGCTAGGACTGTGGCGGCCAGCGGGAGACTACGCCGACGATGCCGCGCACGCGCGTTCTGCACCTTCGTACAATTTTCACCCCGTATCCGATCATGCAGACAACGGATGCTGGCTAGATCGGGCGGGGCCATCCGGACCGCCCGTGGCAGCACCGAGGCCGCTCCTCCCCTTCCCCCCGGCGAGCGGCCTCTTTGTCTTGTTGAGTTCTCCTCCCCAATCGGCTTGCGCGCGAGGCAGTCCACCGCAACCCTCCCCAACGGGCAATACCGCTGGTTTGCGCTGTTTGAGAGGGTGGCTCGCGCTGTTTGAGCGGGAGGGAAAATGCTGGAAGCGGTGAAACGTGGGCAACGCAACATTCACATGACAAATGTTGTGACGCTTGCCATCGGCCTACACGGGCGCTGGACATCACTCGAACTGCCTGCACTCGCTGAGATGCAGCGCGTATGGGAAGACCGCGGTTTGTGTACGCGTTATGAGCACGGAATCACAGACGATGGCAGGCCGTGGATAAGCTTCTTCGACGAGCACGATGGGTCGTTTGTCGCGCACGTCGCGCGTGACACTGGCGAGTATTTGCTCGTTTCCTCCGATAACACTGTTGCGCGTTCGCCTGGGCTCTCCCGGTTGCTTGAGGCTGTCCGAGGCAGCAACCACGACAGACGTCTTGGCGGGTTGGTAACCGGAGTGTGGCACGACTGACTGGCTGTTTGACCGGGAGGGGAAGATGCTGAAAAAGGTGAAATGTGGCCTGTGCGGTGAAGAGCTTATTGCGCCTGAGTGGTCCGGATTTACCAAAGCGCGAGCAGTTCGCAATTTCTGGCACTGCACAAATTGCGGTTATGTTTTTGAATCGCTGGACCGGACAACACGACTGCCAATTGAGTTTGTACGTATTCCTAACGACGGCGTGATTTGGCCTGCCGCGTGACACCGCCTCGCCGAGGGGCGGCGGGTATTGGCCCTCGCGCTACTGTTCTGAGTGCGGCGATCCGTTGATCGGCGCGGCTAATTTTGTGACGCCGCTCCGCGCGGGCGCCGCTGGTGCCTGACGCGGCAGCCAATGAAAGAAGGTCGGATCGATCCGACCTTTGGAACCGGCGAGCCACCTCGAAGTTGAGGCCTTGGTGGCTTACATCAATAGTTTCGTAAAAAGGTGATCTCCCTTTGAGTCGTTCGAGAGATCACGGCATCGATGCAAGGCTATGCAGATCGGGAGCAGTCGGCGGGCACGTCAGGAGCGCCCCGGCGCTAGGCCGCGGCACGTCTGGAGAGAGCAGCGGCAGAGCACGCCGAGCTTGCCTGCCGCGTCGCACGCTCGCGGCCGCTGATTTGTGTCAAAGGCTAGATCGTGTCCTGGATCTGAACGGGCGCGCTCTAGTCGTCAGGCACATTATTCGCCAGTTCTTCTACCCAGAGATCGGCATGCGCGTCGGAAGGTGCGCGCCAGTCACTGCGCGGCGACAACGACCCGCCAGACGAGATTTT
>Ga0207780_1000109_pt1 | contig 20508 bp, 22 predicted proteins | sample LuqExpMetageno45_FD_187803 | JGI IMG/M metagenome (GOLD analysis project Ga0207780, IMG submission 187803) | Tropical forest soil microbial communities from Luquillo Experimental Forest, Puerto Rico - Sample 45 (SPAdes) | ecosystem: Environmental > Terrestrial > Soil > Tropical forest ...
GCCGGCTTCGTGCGCTGCCTGCCGAACGGGTGCATCGCGGAAGTTGTTATGGACGACACGCTGATCGGCAAGCTGCGCAACGGCAAGAGCGCGACCTTCATCATCTTCCAGACGCCGGAAGAAGGCATCGGCTTTCCGATGAGCCTCGCAGGCTTCGGCGACGGCTACGACCAGTTGCCCTGACGCGCGACAAAAATTTTGGGCGGCGGTGTCGTTGTGACGCCGCCGCCCGTTTATTAGCTCAGCTCGCGCGGTAGCTTTCGAACTTGACTCGGCCGTCGAGCACGTCGTGCAGCTTCTTCTCGTCCAGCTCGCCCGCGATCTTGGCGAGCACCGGCGCGGCCAGTCCCGAGCCGATCATGTTCATCAGCGCGCGCGGCACGCTCATGATCCGGTCGATGCCGAGGATCAACGCCATGCCGGCGACCGGGATGGTCGGCACGATCGAGAGCGTCGCGACGAGCGCGATGAAGGCCGCGCCGGTGACGCCGCTGGCGCCTTTGGAGGTGAGGATCGACACCGCAAAGATCGCGACCAGCTCGTGGGTGGAGAGCGGCGTGTTGGTCGCCTGCGCGACGAAGACCGCGGCCAGCGTCATGTAGATCGAGGAGCCGACGGTGTTGAAGATGTAGCTCGTCGGCACGATCAGTCCGACCACCGATTTGGACACGCCGAGATATTCCACCTTCGCCATCAGGCCCGGGAGACCGGTGTCGGACGACGAGGTGCCGAACACGATCAGGATCTCCTCCCGGATATAGAGCAAGAATTTTGTGAAGCTGAAGCCGGCCGCGCGCGCCACAAATCCAAACACCACGATCAGGAATAAGATGTTGGTGAGGTAGAAGACGCCGATCAGCTTGGCGAGCGGGCCGAGCGAACCGAGTCCGTATTTGCCGATGGTGAAGGCCATGGCGCCAAAGGCGCCGACCGGCGCGAGCCACATCATCAGGTTGATGACGCCGAACACCCACTTGGTCGCGGCATCGATCAGGTCACGGACCGGCTTGCCCTTGTCGCCGATGCGCGCCAGCACCACGCCGAAGAATACCGATGTGAAGACCACCGAAAGGATGTCGCCCTTCGCAAAGGCGTCGATCACCGTCCCCGGGATGATCGCCATCAGAAAGTCGACCACGCCCATCTTGCTTGCCGCGCCGGCATAGGCCGCCACCGCCTTGGGGTCGAGCTTGGCAGGATCGACATTGAAGCCGGCACCCGGCTCGACATAAAGGCCGACCAGCAGGCCGACGAGCAGCGCGAAGGTCGACAGCACGAAGAAATACACGAGCGCAATGCCGCCGATGCGGCCGACCTTGCCCATGCTCTGCATGCTGCCGATGCCGGACACGACCGTGAAGAAGATGATCAGCCCGATAACGGAGCGGATCATTTTGATGAAGGCGGTGCCGAGCGGTTGCAGTTCGACTGCAAATTTCGGCGAGGCGTAGCCTACGACGATACCGACCGCGATCGCGATCAGCACCAAGACCGAAAGGTCTTTGTAGAATGGCTTGCGGGCCGCGGCCTTGGCCGGCGGCGCGAGCGTGGTGGTTGTCATGAGAGCCCCCCTATCAGGCAACCGCCGGGAACGATCCGCCGCCCCTCTTCGGGGGTCGCCGTTCAACTTACAGATAGAGATGCCAGCTGCGACAATTGCTTTGATGCCGATCAAAAAAACCGCGCGCGCCCGTCGCACCCGCCCCTCGCCTTCCCGTTGCGATCCGTGGATACTGCCGCGCGATCTGTGAGCGTGAGGGAGCAAGCGCGTGCAATTGGGTTTTGTCGGTCTCGGCGCGATGGGCGAATTGATTGTGCCGCGCCTGACGGCTGCAGGGCATCAGGTCACCGGCTGGAATAGGACGCGCGGCAAGGCCGAGCCGCTGATCGCGCAGGGCATGCGCTGGGCCGACACGCCGAAGTCGGTCGCGGAAGCATCCGAGATCGTCTTCTCCATCGTCACCGACGCGAAAGCAGTGCGCGAGATCGCGCTCGGGCCACAGGGTATTGTCGCCGGTCTCAAGCGCGGCGGCATCTACATCGACATGAGCACGATCGCGCCGGACGACAGCCGCGCCGTCGCGGCGGAATTTGCGCGTGCAGGGTCGATCATGCTCGACGGGCCGCTCTCCGGCTCGCCGGTGACGGTGAAGGCAGGGCAGGCCTCAATCATGATCGGCGGCGACGAGGAAGCGTTCGAGCGCGCAAAACCGGTGCTGCTTGCGATCGGGCCAAAGGTGATGCGCATCGGCGGCCAGGGCCTCGCCTGCCAGATGAAGGTCGCGGTGAACCTTTTGCTGATGGTCGAGGTGATCGCGTTCGGCGAGGCGGTCGCGCTGGCGGAAAAAGGCGGCGTTTCGCGTGAGGCCGCGGTCGACGCGATTTTAAAGAGCGTCGCGGCCTCGCCGGTGCTCGGCTATCGCGGGCCGTTCATTCTCGACGGCAAGATGCCCGAGGTGCCGCTCGCCGACGTCACGCTGCAGCAGAAGGACATGATCCTTGCGCTCGATCTCGCCCGCAAGCTCGGCAGCCCGGCACCGCTCGCGGCCGCCGCCAACGAGATGATGAATGCCTGCCGCGGGCTCGGCATAGACGCCAACGATTTCGTTGTCGCGCATCGCGCCTATCGCATGCTGGGAGGACAGACATGACGTCGCAGGGTGAGAAATTCGGCGCCGCGCTGGCGAAGGCGGTAAAGGGCACCGCGGCCGCGATGAAGGAGCGCAAGGAAGCGCCGGTGATGTACATCACGAATTTGAAAGACGTGCCGAAGGTCGAGGGTCTCAAGCGCGACGACGGCTGGGTCGACATGCAGGTGCAATTCCTGATCGACAAGAAGAGCGCGGGCGCGAACCACGTCGTCGGCTGGACGGTGCTGAAGCCCGGCGCGCGGCACGAGAACCACCGGCATCATAACTGCGACGAGTTCTTCATCGTGCTGAAGGGCTCCGGCCACATCTACACCGATCACGGCGACAAGCCGTCGAAGGAAGGCGACGTCGTCTATTCGCCGCGCGGCTGCTGGCACGGCTTCAACAACACGTCGAACGGGGACGTGGTGCTGGTGTGGGGCTGGATGGGCGCGGGCTCGATCGAGGATTCCGGCTACGAAGTGCACCCGGAGAGCCACAAGTGACGAACCCCTGGGACCACCCGCTGATCCGCAAAGGCATGGCCGCGCAGCTCGAGACGCGTCGCGCGCGGCTGGCAGCGGGCGAGACGCGGCTCGGCTGGAAAGTGGGCCTCGGCGCGCCCGCCTCGATGCAGAAGCTCGGCATTGAAGCGCCGGCAGTCGGCTTCCTCTTTCAAAGCGGCCTGCGCGCGTCCGGCGCGACAGTGTCGCTAAAGGACTACAAGCGTCCGGTGTGCGAGCCCGAAATCTGCGTGCGCATGGCGCGCGACCTTGGGACGGGCGCGACCGCGCAGGACGCGCTCGCCGCGATCGCCAGTATCGAGCCCGCGATCGAAGTGGCCGATCTGGATCCGGTGCCCGGGCCGGACAATCTCGACGCCGTGTTGTCGTGCAATATCTTCCACCGCCACGTCGTGCTCGGCGACAGGAGGCAGTCGGGCGGCGAGCTCGACGGCATCGTCTCGCGCGTGACGCGGCGCGGCATCGAGTTCAACCGCACCGACGATCCGGAAGCGCTGACCGGCAAGCTCATCGACATCGTCGCCTATGTCGCCAACCTGCTCGCCGCTTTCGGCGAGACGCTCAAAGCCGGCGACATCGTCATCACCGGATCGATCACGGCGCCGGTGCTGCTGGAGGCGGACGAGACCACCTTCGCGCATGCGCTCGATCCGATCGGCGAGGTGCGCGTCGCTTTTACGCGCGGTTGACGGCATCAGGCGAGGTACAAAGGAACCTAATGGCCAGCCCTTCGGTTTGATTCTGTCAACCTCGGGGGCTGCTATGGATGCCCGCTCCGACTCCCCGTCTGCCCCTGTAATATCACCGCGCGTATCCCGCATCAGCGAAGGCCTGCCGTTTCCGCTTGGCGCGACTTGGACCGGACGCGGCGTCAATTTCGCCCTGTTCTCCGGTCACGCGAGCAAGGTTGAGCTGTGCCTGTTCGATCATGGCGGCACGCGCGAGATCGAGCGGATCGAATTGCCCGAATACACCGACGAGGTCTGGCACGGCTTTCTGCCGGATGCGCGGCCAGGCACGATCTATGCTTATCGCGTGCACGGCCCGTACGAGCCTGAGCACGGCCATCGGTTCAATTCGAATAAGCTGCTGCTCGACCCTTACGCCAAAGCCGTCGTCGGCAATCTCGAATGGAATCCCGCTCTGTTCGGCTACAAAATGGAATCGAGGGACGACCTGACCTTCGACGAGCGCGACAGCGCGCCGTTCATGCCGAAGTGCCGCGTCATCGATCCGGCCTTCACCTGGGGCGACGATCGTCCGACGCGCACGCCCTGGGAACGCACAATCGTCTACGAGATGCACGTGCGCGGCTACACCAAGCTGCATCCGGACATGCCGGAAGAATACCGCGGCACGTTCCGCGGTCTGTGCGAGCCCGAGGTGATCGCGCACATCAGGAAGCTCGGCGTGACCTCGATCGAGCTGTTGCCGATCCACACTTTCGTGACCGACAGCTATCTCTCCGACAAGGGCCTGCGCAATTTCTGGGGCTACAACACGATCTCGTTCTTCGCTCCGGAGCGCTTCTACGCCAGCGTGCCGGATTTCGCGTTTTCCGAATTCAAGGAGATGGCGGCGCGGCTGCATCACGCCGGCATCGAGGTGATCCTCGACGTCGTCTACAACCACACCGCCGAAGGCAACGAACTCGGGCCGACGCTCTCGTTCAAGGGCATCGACAACGCGTCCTATTACCGGCTGCTGCCCAACAAGCTGCGCTACTACATCAACGACGCCGGCACCGGAAACACGCTCAACCTGTCGCATCAGCGTGTGCTTCAGATGGTCAACGACTCGCTGCGCTACTGGGTCGAGGAAATGCACGTCGACGGTTTTCGCTTCGACCTCGGCACCATTCTCGCCCGCGAGCCTTATGGCTTCGACGAAGGCGGCGGCTTTCTCGACTCATGCCGGCAGGACCCGGTGCTCTCGTCGGTCAAATTGATCGCGGAGCCGTGGGACTGCGGGCCAGGCGGCTATCAGGTCGGCCGCTTCCCGCCGGGCTGGGCGGAATGGAACGACCGCTATCGCGACACCGTGCGCTCGTTCTGGAAAGGCGACGAGCGCATGCTGCCCGATCTTGCCGCGCGCATCACCGCGTCCGCCGACCTGTTCAACCGCCGCGGCCGCAAGCCGTGGGCGAGCGTCAATTTCGTCACCGCGCACGACGGATTCACGCTCAACGATCTCGTCTCCTATAACGACAAGCACAATCAGGCGAATGGCGAGGACAATCGCGACGGCAGTTCGAACAATCACTCCTGGAATCACGGCGCCGAAGGCCCGACCGGCGATCCGGCCATCGTGAGCTTACGCGCGCGGCAGAAGCGCAACATGCTCGCGACGCTCCTGTTCTCGCAAGGCACGCCGATGCTCCTTGCCGGCGACGAATTCGGCCGCTCGCAAAAAGGCAACAACAACGCCTATGCCCAAGACAACGAGATCTCCTGGGTCGACTGGGATTTGACTGAGGAAGGAAGGGAGCTCAACCGCTTTGTCGAACGGCTGATCCACCTCCGCGGGCACTATCCGGTGTTGCGCCAGAGCCGCTTCCTCACCGCGCAGTGGAACGAACATTTGGGCGTGAGGGATTGCACCTGGCTCACGCCGGCAAGGGCCGAGATGACCCCGGAGAACTGGCGCGACGGACAGGCGCGCTGCGTCGGCGTGCTGCTCGACGGGCGCGTGCAGGCGAGCGGCATCCGCAAACGCGGCAGCGAGGCGACGCTGCTGCTCGTGCTCAACGCGCACTACGACGTGGTCGTTTTCAAATTGCCGGAGGTGGTCGGCGGCCGCGGCTGGGAGCGGCTCGTCGATACCAACCTGCCGGAGGATGACGTCGATCCGGAGGAGCCGGTGCGCCTGTCCTTCGGGCACGAGTATCAGGTGACCGGGCGCTCGCTGCTTCTGTTCCTGCTGCGGCCGGAACGGCCGGCACGGAAGTAATCGCCCCGTCCGCTTTTGATCTGCGTCAATGTCGCGACTCCCGAAATCATATTCAGCATCGTGAATGTTTGTAACTGGAGGACCGTCCCGTGACCGATTGGCAGAACCATACCAATAAGATCAAAGGCGTCATGCGCACCTTGCGCGGCGATGCGCCGGAGGCGATGAAGGCCTTCACCGGCCTCGCGCAGGCCGCGCTTACGCCGAAGGCGCTCGACGTCAAAACCAAAGAGTTGATCGCGCTCGGCATCGCGGTGGCGATCCGTTGCGACGATTGCATCGGCTTCCACGTGAAGGCCGCGCTCGATCAGGGCGCGACGCGCGCCGAAGTGACCGAGACGCTGGCGATGGCTGTATACATGGGCGCCGGGCCGGCGGTGATGTATGCGACGCACGCGCTGGACGCCTTCGAGCAGTTCAGTGCGGCGGACAAGCCGCAGAGTACGGCAGCGTAATCCCCCGTCCACGCGGCGATCCGAAGCGGGCATTTGCGCGTTCTTCTCGGATGCGCAAGAAACCCGCGATGTCCCTGCCCTTCTACACCATCGGCCATTCGACACGGACGATCGAGGAGTTCGTCGAACTCCTTCGCGAGTCGAGCGTGCGCATCGTCGTCGACGTGCGCACCGTCCCGCGCTCGCGCACCAATCCGCAATACAATCGGGACGCGCTGCCCGACACGCTGGTGCAATTCCAAATCGGCTATGAACACATCGCCGCACTCGGCGGCCTGCGCGGACAGCGCGACGTCGCGCCGGAGGTGAACGGCTTCTGGCAGAACGCGAGTTTTCACAATTACGCTGATTACGCGCTCAGCGAGGCGTTCTGCGAGGGGCTCGCACGCCTGCGCGAGATCGGGCGCGCCGCGCCGTGCGCGGTCATGTGCGCCGAAGCCGTGTGGTGGCGCTGCCACCGCCGCATCATCACGGATTACCTGTTCGCCGCCGGCGAGACCGTGTTCCACATTCTCGGCCGTGGCCATGTCGAGCCGGCGCGCATGACGGAAGGCGCCAAGCAGGAGCGCGATCGCGTAACCTATCCTGCGCTTGTCTGATGTGCGCTCAACCGGCGCAAAGCCGGATCAGCCGCTTGCCGGCGGAGCCGACTGCGCCCGCGGCAGTCGAGACGACAACGGTGCCGCCAGGTTTCGGCTGTCCAAGATCGAGCAGCCCGAAATAGGCCGTGCCGTTCAGGCCGAGCACGTCGGCAACCGCATACTCCTGCCAACCGAGCATGCCCATCACGCGCTCGCCTTCGGCGTAACCCGGGTGGCGCGAAGCGACGACAGTGCCCGCGGCGAAGGCCCGCATGACCCCGCCGATCGGGACGGGTTCGGAATAGTTGGCGATGGCGGAGACCCAGCCGCGCATTGCGGGCTCGACCAAGAGGTATTCGTTGCGCACCAGGAACTGCCGGTCGGCCAGAGCCGGCTCCGCGGCATCGGCGATCTCGAAATGGCTCGCGCTGGGAATGCCCGTCGGCCGCAATTTGAGCCATACCTGACGGTTCACCGCTGTGCCCATGCGTCCATCTCTCCGGTTCCGGGCACAGCATAACGGAGCCCTCCGGCGGCACGAAATCCTCTCGCGTTATCGCGCCACGCGCCCTATCTAGCGGTTGGGCGCCCTTCCGGAGAGACATTGATGGATCCAGCAATTTCGTCCCTGATCGACCGTGCCGGCCTGGACCGGGACAAGGTCCGCACGCTGATCGGGCGCGGCCTGGAAGGCGCCGACGACGGCGAATTGTTCCTCGAATACAAGCAGTCGGAAGTCCTCCACTTCGACAACGGCCGCCTGAAACAGGCGACCTACGATACGTCGCAGGGATTCGGCCTGCGCGCGGTGAAGGGCGAGGCGGTCGGCTATGCGCATGCTTCCGACATGTCGGAAGCGGCGCTGACGCGCGCGGCCGACGCGGTGCGTGCGGTGAAGGGCGGCTACGGCGGAACCTATGCGGAGGCCCCCGGCCGCACCAATCGCAAGCTTTACGGCGACGGGAACCCGCTGGGCGCGCCGGCCTTCGATGCCAAGGTGAAACTCCTGGAAGAGGTCGACGCCTATGCGCGGGCAAAAGATGCACGCGTGCGGCAGGTCAGCGCGAGTATTGGCGCGACCTGGCAGGTGGTCGAGATCCTGCGCGCGGACGGGGAGATCTATCGCGACATCCGGCCGCTGGTACGGCTCAATGTTTCGGTGGTAACCGGCGACGGTGACCGGCAGGAATCCGGCTCGCATGGCGTCGGCGGGCGCGAAGGCTATGAGCGATTCATCACCACGCATTCCTGGCAGAACGCGGTGGACGAGGCCGTGCGCCAGTCGCTGGTGAATCTGGACGCGGTGCCCGCGCCGGCCGGAGAGATGGACGTCGTGCTCGGCTCGGGCTGGCCCGGCGTGATGCTGCACGAGGCGGTCGGCCATGGGCTCGAGGGCGACTTCAACCGCAAGAAGACGTCGGCCTTCGCCGGTCTGATGGGCCAGCAGGTCGCGGCAAAAGGCGTGACCGTGGTCGACGATGGCACTATCCAGGACCGCCGCGGCTCGATCACGATCGACGACGAGGGCACTCCGTCGAATCGCACCGTGCTGATCGAGGACGGCATTCTGGTCGGCTACATGCAGGACCGGCAGAACGCACGCCTCATGGGCATGCAGCCGACCGGCAATGGCCGGCGCGAGAGCCACGCGCATGTGCCGATGCCGCGCATGACCAACACCTACATGCTCGCTGGTAAGCACGACCCGCAGGAGATCATCGCGTCGGTGAAGAACGGGCTCTACGCCGTCTCCTTCGGCGGCGGACAGGTCGACATCACCTCGGGCAAATACGTCTTCCAGTGCACCGAGGCCTACAAAATCGAGAACAGCAAGGTTGGCGCGCCGGTGAAAGGCGCGATGCTGATCGGCAACGGGCCGACCGATTTGAATCGCATCACGATGATCGGCAACGACTTCGCGCTCGACCCGGGCGTCGGCACATGCGGCAAAAACGGCCAGGGCGTCCCGGTCGGCGTCGGACAACCGTCTCTGCGCATGGACAAGATCACGGTCGGAGGGACGGCCTGATGACAACGACCGATCAACGCACGGCCGTGCGCAAACAGGGTCTCGGCAAGGGGATCGTCGATATCGTGTCGATCGTGCTCGTCGTGTTGGCGGCGAAGACCGCGATCGCCGAGCCGTTCTACGTGCCGTCCGGCTCGATGGAGCCGACGCTGCAGATCGGCGACGAACTGTTGGCAACGAAGTTTCCCTACGGCTACTCGAGCGCATCCCTGCCCGGCTTCCTCGTGCTGCCGAAGACGACGCGCCTGTTCGGCGAACTGCCCAAGCGCGGCGACGTCGTCGTCTTCCGCTGGCCGGGCGATCGCGGTCAAGTCTGGGTCAAACGCGTGATCGGACTGCCGGGCGACCGCATCGCGCTCGACAACGGGCGCGTGTTCATCAATGGCGAGCCGGTCGGCATGAAGCGCGACGGCGACGGACAGGTGGAGCGCGAAGACGGCTCGCGCATCAACGCGGCGCGCTACATTGAGACCCTGCCGGGCGGACGCGAGCATTCGATCTTCAAGCTCAGGGCGTCCGAGCCGCTCGACAATATGCCTGAGATCACCGTCCCGCCGGGCAACCTGTTCGTGATGGGCGATAATCGCGACAATTCGGCCGACAGCCGCGTGCCGGTGCACGATGGTGGCGTCGGACTGCTGCCTGCCACCGACCTCGTCGGGCGTGTTGATGCCGTGGTCGGCTCCTGGGATCTCGCCACGCGGTACAGGCCGGTCTGGGAGTGGCCCTCAGGCCTGCGCCTCTCGCGCTTCTTCACGACGGTTCAATAATACTACCAAGGCTTGCAAAGCATCCTTTATGCGCATTATTGTTGCGCATAAAGGAGGCGCACATGGCCGACCGGCAAGCCCGCAAGCGCGCGGTCAATCTCTCGGTAGATGGCGAGCTTCTCGATGAAGCCCGCCGGCTCGGCGTAAATGTCTCCGAGACCCTGGAGGGAAGTCTTCGCACGGTGGTGAAGGCCGAACAGGAGAAACGCTGGCTCGAAGAGAATCGTACTGCGATTTCCTCAATCAACAATTTCATTGAAGAGCACGGGCTGTTGGCCACGAAGATTCGATACCGGCCGGAGTGACAGATGGCGCGGCAATTCGACGTCGTGCCCAATCCGGAACCAGAGGACGCACGCTATCGTCCGTATTTGCTCGTACTCCAGTCCGATCTCGTTTCAGGATTCGCCTCCGCGATCGTTGCGCCGCTCATCGCGCGCGACCGCATGCAGGGTGCAAGTCGCCTCAACCCACTATTGCCGATTAAAGGCCGGGATTATTGGCTTGCAACACACGAGTTATTTGCGGTGGATCGCCGCTTACTGCGGACGCCAGTCGCGAATGTCGAACCCAACCGGCAAGTGATCATCGCCGCACTCGACCTGCTCTTCACCGGCTTCTGAAAAATCTCAGCGCACCACGCCCGAAATGCAGCACGGTTTCGACCGCGGACGCGGGATCTTGTCTTTGAGATAACAGCGCGCCGTCGGGCCCGCATAGCCGGGCCGCACATAGGTCCAGGCGCGGCAGCGGTTGTCAGCTTCGCAAGCGGCCTTGCAAGACGCACCGCCCGGATCGGATCCGACATCGACGGTTTTGTAATCGCCACCGGTGCGATCAATCGAATATTCGACGGCGCCCTTCTGCGGCTGGATCACCCCGGCCCCGCGCACGCCCGACACGCAGCAATTGTCCTCGACCCGCGGCGGCACCCGGTTCTTCAGCCAGCAGGTCGCGATGGTGTCCGCGGTGCCCGGATAGGAGAAGCTCCAGGCCCGGCATCGCGCGTCCTGCTCGCAGCGGCTCGCGCACACCGCAGGGTCACCGTTTTTGATGATAAATTTATGGTAGTCACCGCCAGGCCGGTCGTATCCGGTCTGGGCCCAAGCCGCGCTCCAGGCAAGCACTGCCGTCCAGGCAACGAGCCCCGAGAGCCTAAGAAAAAATCGCATGCGCCCCGCCCAACCCGCGAACCGGCGGCACCTTACCGCACCCGCCTTCGATTTTGCAGATGCCGGGGCGCGTCCGGCCGCTACGCCACCGACTATTGGGGGAACATCATGCCCGAAGCGGTGCAGGACCTGCAGTCCTATATTGCCGAGCTCAATCAGGTGGGCGCCGCCGACCGGCGCTATACGGTCGGAGTGTGTGGCGAGCGCGCCTCGTTCAAAGACGAAGCGAGTTCTTCGAATGGGTCCAGGACTGGCAGCAAGCCGAGTTCTTCATTGCCCCGACGCATATGAATTGCGATCGCGCCCTGAATCGCAATGTCATCGCGACCATTTCGCGCCTAGGTGTGCCGATCGGTGTGGTAAAAGACCGGCGTGCCATCATGCCACACGACGTAACGCGCGAGAACAACGCTGCCGCTGGTTTGTTCGTCCTTACTATCCATCCTATCGGGAGACGCGCATGACGCAGACTCCGCACGAATCCGAAGGCCGGACATTCGCCCGCTCGCTGCGGGACCACTGGAAGCTCTTTCTGGTTGAGGGGATAGTGCTCGTCCTGCTCGGCTGCGCGGCGCTGCTGCTGCCGCTGATCGCGGGTTTGGCGATCACGATCCTGCTTGGCTGGCTGTTTTTGCTGCTCGGCACGTTCGGGTTCGTGACCACATTCGCCATGCGTCACATGCCGGGGTTCTGGTGGGCGCTGATTTCGGCCGTCATCACCATCCTGCTGGGCGGCCTGTTGCTGGTCTTCCCCGGCATCGGGCTGATCAGCCTCACTTATCTGCTGATCGCCTTCTTCGTCGCCGAAGGCATCGTGACGATCATGTACGCGCTCGAGCATCGGCGCGAACTGACCCGGCGCTGGGGTTGGATGCTGTTGAGCGGCGTGGTCGATCTGTTCGTCGCCTTCGTCATCCTCATCGGCCTGCCCAGCTCGTTCGCGTGGGCACTCGGGCTACTCGTCGGCGTCAACCTCTTGTTCGGCGGCGCCTCGATGATCGCGATGGCGCTCGCGGCGCGGTCGGACTAGGCGGCGCGAATGGCGAAAAAAAGCGCCCGCCGGGGGGGACGACGGGCGCGGAGATGCGGGGAGTTTGGGGAGGGGATGAAGTCCCGCATCGAACGGCCGGTGAGAGGGCCGGCCGATTCTAGAAATCACTAGCTCCGCTGAGCCCGGCGATTCGTGCGCAGGCGCTCGAACGCGTCATCACGGACGACCGCACGGTGCCAACGCCGCTCCAGCGCGCGCTCGCGCAGGAGTGCGGTAGGGTCTTCCCACAACGGCTCGGAGAACGCGTCGCGCAGATCCGCGCGGTTGATGCCGATGTCGGCGAGCATGCGGTGGTCGCAATAGGCCAAAGCGGCCGCCTGGCGGCGATGCCGGCGCGCCCGTGCAACCCGTTTCAGCCATCCATTCACGGCGGCAAAAACGGGCAGAAGCCGAGAGCCGGTTCCGAGCGGAAGCGCATATCCCAGGGCGCGCATGATCTTCTCCTGTGTTCCAGACAGGGGCATTCAGACCTTCGGGGCAGCTTCGGCCCACCCGAAAACGACACCCGGAATCTCGAAGCACGGAGGGAATGTGCGCCGCAACGATTGATTTGTGAAACGAATGTTTCTAATCTGATCAATCAGAATAGGTGATGCAGGCGTATAGCCTCCGAGGAGCCCGCCATGACCGCCTTGCTCGACATCGACCAGTTGCGCACGTTCATCGCCATCGCTGATGCCGGCAGCTTCACCCGCGCCGCCGAGGTGGTGAACAAAACCCAGTCGGCGGTCTCCATGCAGATGAAGCGTCTCGAGGAACGGCTGGAGCGGCCGATCTTCGCGCGTGACGGGCGCGCCTCGAAATTGACGGAAGACGGCCAACGCCTGCTCGATTATGCGCGACGCATCGTCAAATTGAACGTCGAGACGATCGCGGCCTTTTCCGACGCGGCGCTATCGGGACGCGTGCGGCTCGGCGTGCCGGACGATTATGCCGACCGCTATCTGCCCGAGATCATGGCGCGGTTTTCGCACAGCTATCCCGCCGTCGAATTGAGCGTGATCTGTGAGCCGACCGTCGACCTCATCGAGCGCATCGACGCCAACGAGCTCGACCTCGCGATCGTAACCAACTGCGAGGCGCGGCGCGCATCCGAAACCTTCCGGCGCGAACGGCTGCTCTGGGTCTGCTCCAGCCGTCATTCGGTGCACATGGAAGAGCGGCTGCCGCTCGCGCTCGGACGTCCGACCTGCGCGTGGCGGCGGATCGCGGTCGAACGCCTGGAAGCGATTGGACGACCCTATCACATTTTATATTCGAGCTCGAACAACGGCGCGGTCGCGGCCGCCGTGCTGGCGGGGCTGGCCGTTTCCGTGCTGCCGGAATCCGGCCTGCGGCCGGGCATGCGCGTGCTCACATCGGCCGACGGCTTTCCGGAATTGCCGAGCTGCCGCATCGGGCTGCTGCGCAATCCGCATGAGACCTCGGCGCTTGCCGATGCATTGGCCGAGCACATCGTCTCCTCGCTCGACAACCTCTCCGACGCACAGGCGGCGGAGTAGCCTTGCCTTCACCTCTCCCCGCCATCGCGGGGAGAGCTGAAGGCGGACGCGTAAACGCCGCAAGGCCAAGGCTGATGAAGCTGATTAAGCTTTACGTCCGCGTTTTGCGAGCCTTGCACCGGCAGGCCCGGCTCGCTTGGACACTGGCCATCGCGAACATCGCGCTGGCAGGCGCGAGCTTTGCTGAGCCGGTTCTGTTTGGCCGCGTGATCGACACCCTCGGCGGCTCGGCTGCGGATAATCTTTGGCCGCAGCTCACGCTCTACTTGGGGCTTTGGGCCGCATTCGGCATTTTCAACATCATCTGCGGCACGCTCGTCGCGCTGTACGCGGACCGTCTCGCGCACCAACAACGCCAACGCATGATGGCCGACTTCTTTGAGCGCTCCTTGGAGCTCCCGTTGGCCTACCACAGCCAGATGCATTCCGGGCGCTTGCTCAAAATCATGCTGCAGGGCACAGACTCGATGTGGGGTCTCTGGATCGGCTTCCTGCGCGATCACCTGGCGGGGTTCGTCTCTTTCTTCGTTCTCCTGCCGCTCTCGATGCTGATGAACTGGCGATTGGGGCTCCTGCTAATCGTCTTGTGCATTGTGTTCGCCGGATTGACGGCGTTCGTTCTTCGCAAGACGGAAGCGCTGCAAAGCAGGGTGGAGGAGTATTACTCTGAGCTCGCCGAACGCGCGTCCGACACTTTGGGCAATGTCGCGCTCGTGCACAGCTTCGCTGCCGTCGAAGCAGAGGTCAGCGGACTCAAACACCTAATCGACAAGCTTCTCGCGGCTCAGATTCCAGTGCTTTCTTGGTGGGCCGTCATTTCGGTTTTGAGTCGCTCATCCACGACAATCACGCTTCTTACCATCATAATCATAGGTGCCTATCTGAAACTACACGGTGTCACAACCGTCGGTGAAATCGTCACGTTTATGAGCTTTGCAGGGATGCTGATCCAACGGTTGCAAGATTCGGTTCATTTCGCCAATCTAATCTTCACTGATGCGCCGCAGCTCGAGCAATTCTTCTCAGTGCTTGATACCGAACCGACGGCCGAGCGGCCCGGCGCGATCGATCCAGGCCGTGTCAAAGGCGCCGTGGAATTTTATAACGTAAGCTTTGGTTACGGCGGAGCTTATCCCGCCGTCAGCGATCTCGGCTTCAAAGTGGAGCCCGGCCGAACGATTGCGCTTGTGGGCCATACCGGAGCGGGAAAGTCGACTGCAATGGCGCTGCTCTATCGCGCGTTCGACCCGCAAGCAGGCACGATTCGCATTGACGGCACCGACATACGTGACTTCAAGCTGGCAGCTCTTCGGCAAAATATTGGGGTCGTGTTTCAGGAGGGGCTTCTGTTCAACCGCTCGATCGCCGAGAACCTGCGTATCGGGAAGCCCGACGCTACGGATGCAGAGTTGCGGGAGGCGGCGACGGACGCGCAGGCTCTAGAATTTATAGAACGCACGCCGGGCTGCTTCGACGCGAAAGTCGGCGAACGCGGCAGATTGTTCTCGGGAGGCGAGCGGCAAAGGCTTTCGATCGCGCGCGTTCTCCTCAAGGATCCGCCGATCCTCATCCTTGATGAGGCAACAAGTGCTCTCGATGCAGAAACGGAACGGAGGCTGCTCGTCGCGCTCGAAACGGTTATGCGGGGGCGGACGACCTTCGTGATCGCACATCGGCTTGCGACGATTCGCAAGGCAGACTGCATCCTGGTGTTTGAGAAAGGCCGGGTAGTCGAAGCAGGAAACTTCGATTCCCTGGTTAGGGGAAACGGAGCATTCGCGGCCCTGGCCCGAGCGCAATACCTCGTTCAGGGTGGCTAACAAGCCGGGCTGTGTGGGAACGCGGCTTTAGCATTGACGTGATCTTTGTCGAAGCTGTGCCCGGCGATGACAGCTTCGGTGCAAGATCACTTCCTCCGCCCGCCGAGCACGAGCAGGTTGCCGGTGAGTACGGCGGCCAATCCGAGCACGGCGAGCAGGCTCCAGTGATAATTCTCGGCGAAGGTCGAGACGACCAGCGCGACCACCGGATACATCACCGTCGTGTAGCCGGCGCGCGCCGCGCCGATGCGGCCGAGCAGCGTGAAGTAGACGCCGAAGGCGAGCACCGAGCCGATCACCGCGAGATATAAAAGTCCGCCGAGATAGGTCGCGCTCCAGTCGACGGCGAACGCGTCGCCGTGCACGAGCGCAAAGATGGTCATGAACGTCACGCCGTAGAGCATGCTCCAGCCGATGGTGGCGAAGACCGGCATACGCTTCCGCTGCGCCGCGAGCGAAAGCATGTTGCCGATACAGAAGCAGAGCGTGCCGGCGAGCGAGAGTGCGAGCCCGATCTGCGCGGCCATACCAAACCGCATGCCGCCGAGCTCGGGCGCGAACATCGCGGCGATGCCGGCGACGCCGAATGCGCCGCCGATGACGACGCGCCGCTCGATGCGCGTGCCGAAGATGAGGCTGCCGAGCGCGACGTTGCCGATCGAGGCGAGCGAGAACACGATCGACAACAGGCCCGAGGCGACGTTCTGGGCGGCGTAGTAGAACAAGAGGAAATTGACCGAGAAGATCGCGGCGCCGAGCCCGGCGAGGTAAGGCTGCTCGGCGAGTGTGAAGCGCAGTCGCTCGCCCCGCCACGCGGCAAAAACGAGCATCAGCGGCGCGGCAATGGCAAACCGCCACACCACCGAGACCGCGGGCGCGACGACGCCGACCTGGTAATGCAGCGCGATCCAGGAGAAGCCCCAGGCGAGCACTGAGACGAGGTAGAGCGCGTAATCGAGCGGCGCGAGTTTCGCCATTCCGTCACCATAGGCGGGCTCGCCGGAAGTCGCTTAGCATCCGTCAATCCGCCGTTCAGACTGCTAGCGGCTGCGCCTTGCGGTGCCTAGGGCAGCCGGGTACTGATTCCGCATGCACCCCTCCGAGGTCCTCAATCTCCCCCGCCCAGCCTGGATGAGCGAGGATGTGGTACTTCTGGAAGAACAGTCCCGCCGGTTCATGGCGGACGAGTTCGCGCCGCACATCGACCGCTGGCACGAACAAGGAATCTACGAGCGTGAGGTATGGACCAAGGCGGGCGAAGCCGGTCTGCTTTGCGCGTCGATCCCTGAAGAATACGGCGGCGCGGGCGGCACCTTCGCGCATGAGGCGGTCATCAATCGCGAATTCTCGCTCGCCGGCTTCGACACCTTCGGCGCGCCGCTGCATTCCGGCATCGTCGCGCCCTACATCCTGCATTACGGCACGGAAGAGCAGAAAAAGCGCTGGCTGCCGCGGATGGCCACGGGCGAGCTGGTCGGCGCGATCGCGATGACCGAGCCCGGCACCGGCTCTGATCTGCAGGGCGTGCGCACGACCGCGAAGAAATCCGGCAACGGCTATGTGCTCAACGGCTCGAAGACCTTCATCACCAACGGCCAGCACGCCAATCTGATCGTGGTGGTTGCGAAGACCGATCAGGCGGCGGGCGCAAAAGGCGTCTCGCTGATGGTGGTCGAGGCCGACAACGCGCCCGGCTTCCGCCGCGGCCGCAAGCTGAAAAAACTTGGCATGGATTCCGCCGACACGTCCGAACTGTTCTTCGAGGACGTGCGGCTGCCGGCAGAGAACCTGCTCGGCACCGATGAGGGACAGGGCTTCTATCAACTGATGAAGGAGTTGCCACAGGAGCGGCTGATCGTCGCCACGCACGCGGTCGCGATGATGGAACGCGCGCTGGCGCTGACGATCGACTACGTGAAGGAGCGCAAGGCGTTCGGCAAGCCGATCATCGAATTCCAGAACACGCAATTCGAGCTCGCCGAGTGCAAGACCGACGCGACCATCGCGAAGGTGTTCCTCGACCACTGCATCGGCGAGCACGTCGAAGGACGCCTTGATACCGTCACTGCATCTATGGCCAAATACCGCCTGACCGACACGCAGGCAAAAGTGATCGACCGCTGCCTGCAACTCTTCGGCGGCTATGGCTATATGGACGAATATCCGATCTCGCGCCTCTACCGCGACGCGCGCGTGCTGCGCATCTATGCGGGGACGAATGAGATCATGAAGCTGCTGATCGCGAGGAGTTTGTGATCGGCGCAACGGTTCTTGGCATGGCCGGGCTTGTCCCGGCCATGCCGATCAGAGGCGCAGTGCCTTCCTAAGCGGGATGCCCGGGTCAAGCCCGGGAACGACAGTAGAGAGGACGGAGACGAGGTCCATGCCCGACGCATTCATCTATGACGCCGTCCGCACGCCGCGCGGACGCGGCAAGGCCGACGGTTCCCTGCACGAAGTGACCGCCCTCAATCTGGCGGCGCAGGCGCTCAGCGCAATCAAGGACCGCAACAAGTTCGAGCCCGAGCAGGTCGATGACGTCGTGCTCGGCTGCGTCGATCCGGTCGGCGAAGCGGGCGGCGACATCGCGCGCGCGGCGGCGCTGGTCGCCGGCTTCGGCGATCAGGTGCCGGGCGTGCAGATCAACCGCTTCTGCGCCTCGGGCCTCGACGCGATCAACTTCGCCGCGGCCGAGATCATGTCGGGCCAGCACGAGATGACGATCGGCGGCGGTGTGGAATCGATGAGCCGCGTCGGTATTGGTGCATCCGGCGGCGCCTGGGCGGTCGATCCGACCATCGCTGTCGAGCATTATTTCGTGCCGCAGGGCATTTCCGCCGATCTGATCGCGACCAAATACGGCTTCTCGCGCGACGACGTCGACGCCTACGCGGTCGAAAGCCAGAAGCGCGCGGCGAAATCCTGGGACGAAGGCCGGTTCGCAAAATCGGTCGTGCCCGTGAAAGACATTAATGGTCTGACGATCCTCGCGAAGGACGAGCACATGCGGCCGTCGACGACGATGCAGTCGCTCGCGTCGCTGCAGCCGTCCTTCGTGCAGATGGGCGAGATGGGCGGCTTCGACGCGGTCGCGGTGCAGAAGCATCCGGCGGTGGAAACGATCAACCATGTGCACACGCCGGGCAATTCCTCCGGCATCGTCGACGGCGCCGCCGCCGTGCTGATCGGCAGCAGGGAGGCCGGCGCGCGCAACGGGCTGAAGCCGCGCGCGCGCATCAAGGCGTTCGCGAATATCGGCTCCGAGCCGGCGATCATGCTCACGGGTCCGATCCCGGTGACCGAGAAGGTTCTCAAGAAGGCCGGCATGTCGACGAGCGACATCGACCTGTGGGAATTGAACGAGGCGTTCGCCTCGGTCGTGTTGCGCTACATGCAGGCGCTCAACATTCCGCATGACAAGATTAACGTAAACGGCGGTGCGATCGCGATGGGCCATCCGCTCGGCGCCACCGGCGCGATGATTCTGGGCACCGTACTCGACGAACTGGAGCGCAGCGGCAAATCGACCGCGCTGGTGACGCTGTGCATCGGCATGGGCATGGGCACCGCGACGATCATCGAGCGGGTCTAACCGCTGCCATGCCCAAGATCGACATCAGTAAAGTGCCCGTGCGCAGCGGCAGCTTCTATCCGGCGTCATTCAAGCCGCCGCATGAAGGTCGGCACAAGCAGGCGCTCGGCGACGCGGGTGGGCTGACGCAGTTCGGCGTCAATCTCACGCGCATTTCCGGCGGCTCCGCCTCCGCGCTGCGGCACTGGCACGAAACGGAAGATGAATTCATCTACATGCTGGAAGGCGAACTTGTGCTGGTCGAGAACGACGGCGAGACGGTGCTGAAGCCGGGCGATGCCGCCGCGTTCAAGGCGGGCAGCGGAAATGCGCATCGCCTGCTCAACCGTACGAATAAGGAATCCGTCTGCCTCGAGGTCGGCACGCGCGCGGCAGCCGATCACGTGCATTATCCGGACGACGATCTGGCGCTCGTGCGCGACGCCGACGGGCGGCGCTATCTGCACAAGAGCGGTGAGCCGTATACCTGAAGGGGCGAGTTATGACCGATTTCAAATTCGACATCGACGCCGACGGCATCGCGCTCGTCACCTGGGACATGCCGGGCAAGTCGATGAACGTGATCACCATGGACACGATCAAGGAGTTGTCCGGGATCGTGGAGAAGGTCGCGACCGATGCCGCGATCAAGGGCGCGGTGGTCACCTCCGGCAAGGATACGTTCTGCGGCGGCGCCGATCTCACCATGCTGGAAGGCATGGGCAAGATCTACGCCGACACGGTGCGCAAGCAGGGCGAAGAAGCCGCGGCCGGTTTCGTGTTCGAGGAAAGCCGCAAGCTTTCGCTCCTCTATCGGCGCATCGAGACTTGCGGGAAGCCGTGGGTCTGCGCCCTCAACGGCACCGCGATGGGCGGCGGCTTCGAACTTGCGCTCGCCTGTCATTACCGTGTGGCGTCAGATAATCCGAAGACGCGGCTCGGACTGCCCGAAATCAAGATCGGCCTGTTTCCAGGCGCGGGCGGCACCCAGCGCATCGCGCGCATGCTGCCGCCGGCCGACGCGCTGCAATATCTGCTCAAGGGCGATCAGCTCAAGAGCGACCGCGCGAAGACGATGAAGCTCGTCGACGCGGTCGTGCCCGCAGACGACCTGATCAAATCGGCGAAGGAGTGGATCAAGGCCGGCGGCAAGGCGGTGAAGCCGTGGGACGAGAAGGGCTTCAAGCTGCCCGGCGGGCCGGTCTATTCGAAGGCCGGCATGATGACCTTCCCGCCGGCGAACGCGATCTACCGGCGCGAGACTTACGACAACTACCCGGCCGCGCGCGCGATCCTGCAAGTCGTCTACGAAGGCCTGCAGCTCGACATGGATACGGGTTTGCGCATCGAGTCGCGCTGGTTCGCGAAGATCCTGCGCTCGCCGGAAGCGACGGCGATGATCCGCAGCCTGTTCGTGTCGATGCAGGAATTGAACAAAGGCGCGCGCAGGCCTC
>Ga0207780_1000110_pt1 | contig 20443 bp, 21 predicted proteins | sample LuqExpMetageno45_FD_187803 | JGI IMG/M metagenome (GOLD analysis project Ga0207780, IMG submission 187803) | Tropical forest soil microbial communities from Luquillo Experimental Forest, Puerto Rico - Sample 45 (SPAdes) | ecosystem: Environmental > Terrestrial > Soil > Tropical forest ...
CGAGCCGTTATCGACGCCGTTGATGTCGATCTCGGTGTCGGTGCGTTTAATGCTGTTGAGCTGATCGGTCAGCGAGTTGCGATAGTCGTTCAGGCGATGGATCGGGGTGCTGCTCTGCCACCAAATTTTCATTGGTCGTTTCCTTCGTGTCACGGGGTGGGCCGCAATATGTCGCGGGGCGTCAGAGCCCAACAACCTTCGCCGCAGCCGCGCGACAATATTGCAAGAAACTAACTAGTTAGTCTATAGCATCATGGCGGCGCCGGAAAGGGCTGATCGTTGGCGTCGGATGGCTGGAACACGTCAGGAATTTCCTGTTTTCTAGTGGTTTCGCGCAGTGGCGGGGGTGACACCGTGCATGTGCGGCTGAAAGTGTTGGAGAAGCGCGAGACCTCGAATCCCGACCGCGGCGTGATGAAGCGCCAGCTGCAGGTGCTCAATCAGCGCGGCGAAGTAGTGCAGGAGGGCGTGCAGGCCTTCCTGCTCAAGCGCAAGTCAAAGTAACGCGGCTTAGCCGTCCGGATAAAGCCGCACATAGCGCAAAATCATATCGATGATGTGATTTTCGCGCTGCTGCAGCCGTTTCGGCTGCAGCACGTTGATATGAAAGATAGTGTTCAACGTGTGCTGGTGCGCGACGTAATATGCCGACAGGCTGGAGATCGAGATATAGAGGTCGACCGGATCGATGTTGGGACGGAAGACGCCTTGCGCGGCGCCGCGTTTCAACAGGTCTGTGAGCGCATCGACGATCTGCTGATACATCTCGCCAATCAGCTTCGAGCGTTTGACGTGCTTGCCGCCGTGGAAATTCTCGCTCGCCAGCAGCTTGCCGTATTCCTGATGCTCCACCCAGATCGACATCAAAAGGTGCACGAGCTGGCGCACGCCGGTTTCCGGATCCATCTGACGTGCCAGGAATTCACGCTGCCGCTCGCGAATTGACAGATAGGCGGTCTCCAGCGCGGCAGTGAACAAGTCGTCCTTGTTGCCGACGTATTGGTAAAGCAGCGTCTTGTTGACGCCAGAGCGGCGTGCGACCTCATCGACGCGCGCGCCGTCGAGTCCCTTGAGCGCAAACTCGGCGATCGCCGCCTTGATAATCTTTTCCCTGGCGAGCGCGGCGGTGCGTTTCGGCCGCCGGGTCCTCGCGGTCTTGCTCGCTCGTACCAAAATTGAAATCTCCCGGGCCGGCCTGATTGCACGAAAACTAACTAGTTAGTATACATAGCGCGGCGCCGGCGGGAAAGGGTGGTAAATCTGACGTCCGACGGTCTTTGCCAGCGAATTCGCTCCGTATTTCGGGAGGTTAGAGCCATGAAACCAGTCCGTGTGGCCCTGTTCGCACCGGGCATCAATACGAAGGTGATGGGCAAGGCTCTGGGGGCCAGCGTGGACGCCGTAATCCTCGATCTGGAAGATTCGGTGCCGATTGCCTCCAAGGCAGAGGCGCGCACGTTGGTCGCCGGCGTGATTGATGGTTCGCTCACCAATCCCAGTCCGATGAATTGGGTGCGTGTCAATGGCGCCTCGACCAGCTATCTCGCCGACGATCTCGCCACGGTGGTGCGCCCCGGCCTTGCCGCGGTCATGCTGCCGAAGGCGGAGTCGGTCGAGGATGTGCAGCAGGCCTCGGCTTTGATCGCGCGTCACGAAGCGAGGCGCGGTATGAATGCCGGTGCGGTCGAAATCATCCTGCAGATCGAAAGCGCGCTCGGCATTTATCGCGCCTTCGAGTTGATCAAGGCCAGCTCGCGCGTCGCCGCCACCTGTCTCGGCGGCGCCCGCGATGGCGATCTGCAGACCGATCTCGGCTGCTCGTGGTCGATCGAGGGCACCGAATTGATGTATGCGCGCTCTAAGCTTCTGCTCGATACTCGCGCAGCCGGCAGCCACGTGCATCCGCTTGATGGCGTGTTCAGCGATCTGAATGACGAGGCCGGCCTGATTGCCGACACGCGGCTGTCGGCGCGGCTCGGGTACATCGGTCGCACCATCATCCACCCTAAGCAGATCGCTCCGGTGCGCCAGGCTTATGCGGTACCGGAGGCGGAGGCGAGCTATTATCGCAAAGTGGTCAGCGAATTTGAGGCCAAGGAAAAGCAGGGGATCGCCGCCATAACGGTCGACGGCAAGCTCGTCGATTACGCAATGTTCCAGCGCGCGAAGCGCGTGCTCGATCTGGTCAATCTCGATCAAAGGTGAGTGTCCATGGATTTCAATTTCACTCCAGATCAGGAAACGCTGCGCGACCACATCCGGCAGCTGCTCGACGAAGTCTGCCCGCCGGAATACGCCGAAAAGTGCGACAACGCAGGCAGGCCGCCTCGCGAGGCCTATGATGCGCTCGCCAAGCACGGTTGGTTTGGCTTGAGCCTGCCGACCGCATATGGCGGCATGGGCGGCTCCGCTATCGACCTTGCCATCCTGCTGGAAGAAGCGGGGCGGCATTTCGAGGAGCTCGGCATCTGGGTGTTCCGCACCCTCACTTACGGTGGTTACGCGGTGGTTCAGCATGGCACGCCAGAGCAGAAGGCGACGCTGCTGCCCAAGGTGCTGCGCGGCGAGTTGTCGTTCTGCCTTGGGCTGACCGAGCCGCAATCCGGCTCCGACGCTGCGGCCTTAACCACGCGCGCAACTGCCACTGACGGCGGCTATCTGATCAACGGCCAGAAGGTGTTCACCTCCGGCATGGACATCAGCGACTACTGCCTGCTGGTGACGCGCACCTCCGCGACCGGCAAGAAGCAGCAGGGCATAACCAATTTCCTGGTCAACACCAAATTGCCGGGCATTGAGGTGCGCAAGATCCGCACACTCGGGCAGCGCGCCATCGGTACCACGCAAGTATTCTATAATGACGTGAAGGTGCCGGCCTCGATGGTGCTGGGCAAGGTCGACAATGGCTGGGAGGCGGTCGACGCCTATCTCTGGTACGAGCGGCTGTGTCTCTCCGCGGCGCGCACCGGTGCCGCCATGGCGGCGTTCGATTATGCACTCGGTTACGCCAAGACCCGCAAGCAATTCGGCCAGACCATCGGCAAGTTCCAGGCGATCTCGCACAAGCTCGCCGACATGAAGGTGATGCTCGACGTCTCGCGCATGCTGGTCTACCGCTTCGCCTGGCTGATGTCGGAAGGCAAGGCGACGCGGCAGGACGCCGCAGTGCTCAAACTCTACACCGCGGAAACCTACAAGACGGTGTCCGATCTCGGCATGCAGATTCTCGGCGGTTACGGCTACTGCATGGAGTATCCGATGCAGCGCTTCTTCCGCGACTCGCGCGTGGCGGTGATCGGCGGGGGCACCTCCGAGATCCAGCGCAACATCATCGCGCACGGACTTGGCCTCTAATGTCGTATCCGCTCGCAGGCGTCAAAATTCTCGAGCTCGGCCAGATCATCGCCGGTACCTATGGCAGCCAGGTGCTGTCGGACCTCGGCGCCGAGGTGATCAAGGTCGAAACGCCGGATGGCGACCTCGGCCGCAATCCGTCAGTTGCGCCCTATCGCGGCCTAAGCGGTTTGTTCCTCACGCTCAACCGCAACAAGCAGAGCATCGTCATCAACCTAAAAAGCGAGGAAGGGCGGGCGGTATTCTACGATCTGGTCAAAGTCTGCGACGTGGTGGTCGACAATTTCCGACCCGGCGTGCTGGAGCGGCTGCACATCGATTACGACACGCTGAGCAAGCTCAATCCGCGCATCATCCAATGCTCGATCACCGGCTTCGGCTCGGAGGGCGCCTACAAGAACTATCCGGCCCTCGACATCAACATCCAGGCGATCAGCGGCCACATGGCGATCACCGGCGAGCCCGGTCGCCCGCCGGTGCGTGTCGGCATTCCACTCGCCGACATGAGCGGCGGCATCTATTCGTGCAAGGGCATACTCGCCGCGCTGTTCGATCGCGAGCGCACCGGCAAGGGCCGCCGCATCGAGCTATCAATGTTCGACTGCATGCTGAGCCTGCTCGGCTACATGGGCACCATGTGGCTGACCAATGGCGAACTGCCAGAGCCGCCGGGCTCCGCGCATGATTACACTGTTCCGTGGCAGGCCTTCGCGGCGAAAGACGGCTACGTCGTGGTGGCCACCCGGCAAGAGAATTTCTGGCGCAAGCTGTGCGAGGTGCTGGAGCGGCCCTCGCTCGCCGACGATCCGCGCTTTGCCAGCAATGCGAGGCGCGTCAAGAACCGCGCCGAATTGCTGCCCGACCTCGAGGCGATCTTCTTGACCCGCGCGGTCGACGAGTGGCTGGAGCGCCTGCGCGCGGCGGAAGTGCCGGCAGCGCCGGTCAACAATCTCGATCGCGCGTTTGCTGAGCCGCCAGTGGCCGAGCGCGAGATGATCGTCGAATACAATCATCCGCAAGTCGGCAAGGTCCGACTGCCGGGCAATCCGATCAAGATGTCAGATATGGGCGACACGCCGTCGAAGCCCGCCCCGCAACTCGGCCAGCATACCGACGCGGTGCTCGATCGCCTGCTGGGATTTTCGGGCGCGCACATCGCAACCTTACGCAAATTTGGCGCGATCGCCTAAGGCTGCGGCGTCTTGCCGGAAAACGCCGCCACCAGCTTGTCGGGTAGGGGAAACGCCTTAGCACGACCCTGATGCAGATCGATTGCGGTGCACACCCGTGTCTCCGCGCAGTCGACCGCCAGCGCAACACCATTCAAAATGCGGTGCTGAATGTCGAAGGCGCAGCGGTGCAGCGCGGTGATACTGGTCTCGATGGTGAGCTGGTCGCCCCAGCGCGCCGGCGCCAGAAACTTGCAGCGATAGTCGACCACCGGAATACCGTCGATGCCGAACTCGGCGATCAGCCCCTTCAGACTGAGGCCGCCGGCCGCCAGCAGCGCATGTACCGACAGGTCGAACCAGATGAAATAATTCGGATTGTAGACGATGCCGGACGGATCGCAGTGCCCGAACTCGACGGGCAAAATGCGGGTGTTGGACAACATCGCGGGATTACTTCTTTAACATCGGGCTGCCGAACAGCCCGGTCGGCCACACCAACAGGATCAGCAGCATGATGGCGAACGGCGCCATCTGCGCCAGCGGGGCATAGATCAGCGAGCCAATCGACACCACCTGTCCAACCAGGAAGCTCGAGACCAGCGTGCCCTTGATGCTGCCCAGCCCTCCGATAATCACCACCATGAAGGCGAAGGCCAGCACCTCCAACCCCATCTGTGGGTCGACCATGATCAGGGGCGCATGCAGGCCGCCGGCCAATCCCGACAACGCGCCAGCGATGATGAAGATGAGCGTGAACAGCCGCGACACATTGATCCCGAGGCCCTCGACATGCTCGACGTTTTCGATGCCGGCGCGGATCGCCTTGCCGACGATGGTCTTGTTGAGGAACAGCCAGATGCCGAAATAGACCAGCGCCGCGATGCCGATCACCACCAGCCGGTAGACAGGGATTTCGGTGCCGAGGATGAAGATCTGCGCCTCGATTGGCATCGCCACCGGCCGCGGCACCACCCCCCAAAAATATTTCACCACGCCGACGCCGCCAATCAAGATACCGAACGAGGTGATCATGCTGAACGGCAACTCGCGCTCGTAGATGCGGCGGAACACCAGCCGCTCGACCGCGAGCGCGGCCAGTCCGCCGACCACGATGCCGCCCACGAGGCCGATCCACAGGTTGCCGGCCGACAGGCTGATCGTATAGGCGATGTAGGCGCCGACCGTGTAGTAGAGCAGCTGATCTAGGCTGATCACGCGCATCACGCCGAAGCAGAGCGACAGCCCGATCGTCATCAGAAAGAAGATGCCGCCCAGGCTCAGACCGAACACGAAGCCGGACATTAGCAGGTGGCTATCAATCATTGTCCCGCCTCATTGCTCGGCGTGCCGGTCACTCGCGCCACCAGCCGGCTCACCCGCGGCTCGAGCGTGCCCCAGATACCCTTTTCGCCGGCAAGCATGATGAACACCAGCGTAAAGCCGACGACCAACTCCCAATTGCCGATCACCTTGCTGACGATGTCTTTCATCCCAGTGTAGACGATCGAGCCGATAATCGGTCCGTACAGCGTGCCGGCGCCGCCCAGGATGGTCACCACTACCGGGTCGGCGGCGCGCGCCGGGCTGGTGATTTCCGGACTGACGAAGCCGAGATAGACCGCATAGAGCGCGCCGGCCAGCGCGGTCGTGGTGTTGGCGATCACAAAGGCGAACAGCCGGATCTTGAAATTGTCGTAACCGAGGAAGCGCAGCTTGTCCTCGTTGACCTTCACCGCCAGACAGCAGGCACCGTAGATCGAATCGTCGAGATATTTGTAAAAGACCCAAACCGTGAAGGCGACCGCGAAGGCGAAGATGAAGAACTGGTCCGGCCGCGTGAGATCGAGCACCGGCGTCGGCGACATGTTGGTGAGGTACCACAGGCCGTTGTCGCCGTGGGTGATGTCGGCCAGCACCTTCTGCATCAGATAATAGATGATCACCGCCAGCGCGAGGTTTACCAGCGCGAAGTAGTCGCCGCGCAGCCGCACCAGCAGCGGCCCGACCGCTAGCGAACCGAGGACTCCCGCCGCCACGCCGATCAGGATGCCGACGATAGGATTGGTGCCGAAATAGAATAGGTAGAACGCGGTGGCGTAGGCGCCGATCGCTAGATAAGCCGGCTGGCCGAACGAGATGAAGCCGACCCGGCCGAGCAAAAAGCTGCAGCCGATGGTGTAGATCGAGAAGATCATGATCTCGATAGCGAACGGTAGCGGTAGATAAACCCGCAACAATGCCAGCAAGGCGAATGCTACCACCAATCCCGACCACCATCTCACGAGGCTCATCGCGGTTGCCCTTCTCGATCCTCTAGAGATATTTCTCGCAGACTTCCGGCTTGATCTGATCGCGCGCGGTGATCTCGGCCATGATGTGTCCTTCACTCAGGGCATAGATCTTGTCGGCGATGGCGCAGATCATTGGCAGGTTCTGCTCGACGATCACTAGCGCGGTGTTCTTGGCTATTTCGCGGAACACATCCTTCAGATGCGCCACGATGCTGGGCGCGAGACCTTCGGTCGGCTCGTCGACCAGCAAGAGCTTGGGATGCCCAAGGATTGCGCGGCCGACCATCAGCATCTGCCGCTCGCCGCCGGAAAGATAGCCGGCTTTGCGGTCGAGCAGCGTCTTGAGCTTCGGGAAATAGTCGTAGACCTTATCCCACTCGTAGTCCTTGCTGGCGTAACTGCCGAGCTCGAGGTTTTCCCGCACCGTCAGGTCGGAAAATACCTTCTTGTCCTGCGGGATGTATTTGATGCCCATGTCGGCCACGACATAGGCTGTGAGCCCGACCAGGTTCGCGCCAACGGCAGTGACGGTGCCGGAAGTCGGCTTGATGAAGCCGACGATGGTCTTGAGCAACGTAGTCTTGCCGGCGCCGTTGCGGCCGACACAGGCGACCACCTGGTTCGGCCTCACCGTTAGCCCGACGTCGAATAACACCTTCGACTCGCCATAGGCGACGTTGAGCCCGCTCACATCGAGGAGATTGCCGTTGCCACTCATGGCGCCGTCGCTCCCTCCTCGGCCGGCGTCTCGATCTGCCAGTAGCTGCGGCGCACTTCCGGATGGCGCAGGGTCTCCTGGCAGGGGCCGTCGGCGATCACGCGTCCGTCATGCATCACCGTGAGGCGTTGCAGGAACTCCTGCACGTGCGAGATCTTGTGCTCGACGATCAGGATGGTCTGGCGGCCGACGCGCTGGCGCAGCACGTTCAGCACCGACTGGATCTCGGATTCGGACAGGCCCGCCAAAGGCTCGTCGAGCAGCAGCACCTTGGGCTCGGCCAGCACCGCCATACCGATCTCCAACCGCCGCTTCTCGCCCAGGCTCAGATTCTTTACCAACCGGTTGCGCACGTCGGCGAGGTCGAAGGTTTCCAGCGTCTCGATTACCTTCGGTCGCTTGCGCTGGGTCTTGCAGGTGTTGAAGAACAGATGCAGCAAGGTCGAGTTCTCGTGCGCGCGGAAATACGACAGCACCAGATTGTCAACCACGCTGAGATTATCGAAGGCGGCAGTGAGCTGGAAGGTGCGCATCAGCCCGCGCGCCACGCGCTGCTGCGGCGTCAGGCGGGTGATGTCCTCGCTGTGGTAGAAGATGCGGCCTTCCTCGGGCGAATAATAGCCGGTCAGCAGATTGAAGAACGTGGTCTTGCCGGCGCCGTTCGAGCCGATGATGCCAGCGACCTCGTTCTCGCGCAGTAAATAATTGACCTTGTTGACCGCCACCATCGGGCCGAACCGCTTGGTGACGCTATCCGTCCGGATGATTTCGGCCGCCGCCGTGTTCACGTTGCGATCCCTACGAAATTGAACCCCGGCGCATGGAGAGACACGCGCCGGGGCATTTAGTCCGATCTCATTCAAGCGAGCAAGGCGATAAGCCTTGGCCGGGCAGCGGGCTCAGTAGCCGAGGTCCTTGAGCTTCGGCAACACCGCGTCACCGCCCACGGCACCCATCACCGTGAACAGATCCCACGGGTTCTTCTGTTCAGCAGGGCCTTTGCCCTTCACCAGCCAAGCGGCGTATTTGTAGACAGCCGAGTGGTCCTCGCGCCAATTCGCTGGTCCCTTGACGCTTTCGAACTTGCCGCCATTGGCCATCAGCGCCGCGGATACCTTTTGCGCGTCTAACGACTTGGCTGCCTCGAAGCCGCGGAACATCTCTGAATAGGCAACATAGGCGATGGTGGCATAGGCATCCGGCGGGTTGCCGTATTTCGCCTGGAACAACTCGGTGAATTCGGCCGCGCTCTTAGCTACCGCTTTGTCTTCGAAGCCGCTGAGGTCATAGTAGAAGTAGTGCATGGCGTAGACGCCCTGCAGCGCTTCCGGCGGCAAGCCTTTCGCCACCACATTGGTGATGAAGGCGTTAAAGATGGTCATCTCCTTGCCGAGGCCCATCTGATAAACTTGCTTCAGCAACGCGACCGAGTCGGCCGCGAACTGTGCGGCGATGAAGACATCGGGCTTAGCTGCTTTGACCTTCTGCAGAACGGTGGTGAAGTCGCTGGTGCCGAGTGAGACCTCGTCACGTCCAATGAATTCTCCGCCGTATTCTTTGACTGCATCTTTCACGCCGGCTTCCATATCCCAGCCCCAGCTGTCGCTGCGGGCGAGGAAGAACACGCGCTTCTTGGCGAGCGTTTTGACGGCGGCCTGGCCGGCCATGTAGCCCACCGTCCACGGGCTGTAGGCGGTGGCAAAAGTCGAATCGGCGACCTTGCCCTTTTGGAAGGCTTCCTTCGCCATCACGCAGACCGGGAAGTAGGGCATCGGCTCTTTCGACACGATGGCGTTGAGCGCGTAGGCGAGCGGGGCCCAGGTCTGACCGCCGACGCCATTGACGCCTTCCGACACCATATAGCGATAGCGCCGCACGCCGACGTCGAGCTTGGCTTCGTCGTCGTCGACCACGCCCTCGACCTGCACCTTGCCCCATGGCATGTTGAGGCCGCCGCGCTTGTTGACGACATCGATCGCCAAGAGCGCGCCCTGCTTCTGGGTCTCCGCTACTGCAGCGAAGGTGCCGGTGAGCGGGAGCAGGATGCCGATCTTGATCTTGTTCGGTTGTTCGGCCGCATTCGCCGCGCCTTGGCCGAGAGCGCTGCACAGCACGGACGCAGCCAGTAAGCTCAACAATCTTTTCATCACGTCTCCCCTTCTCGCATTCGGTTGAAGTCTCGACAAAGTTTCGGAATGTGCAGATGTATTCGCTTGACGAAGCGTCCGTCGCCGCTTCGACTATTGACACGCGCAGATGCGCGAGACGATCACGTGCACGGCCCACTGCCGGACCGCACGAAACGGAAGCGAGCATCACCCGAATCTTTCTGCGATCTCATTGATTTACATCAAGGCTACGGGAGCCTCCGACGAAAACTGTCGTTCAACTTTGCCGCAGTTTTGCGCCGCGTCATTAAAGAGGCTCGCAATGCACCCACCTTCCGTGACCACGGATCACCGTTTTCCAATCCCCGAGAGCATGCAGGCCTGGGTGCTCGGCGACCCCGGGCAACTAATCCCCACCCGCAAACCGGTGCCGATGCCGGGCAGGTCCGAGGTGATGGTGCGCATCGACGCGGTGGCGATCTGCGCCACCGACCTCGACAATATCTATTACGGCCCGCCGGCACTCATCCAAGGCGGCCTTCCGTTCAACAAGAATTGGACACCCGGCCACGAATACATGGGAACGGTGGTTGCGCTTGGGCCCGCCGTCGACGAATTCACCATCGGTGAGCGCGTAGCCTGCGAGATCCACGCCGGCTGCGGCCAGTGCAAGCGTTGCCGCGAAGGCATGTACACATCATGCCATAACTACGGCATGAACTACGGCGCCCACGACAAGGGCCACCGCGCCAATGGCTTCACCACCGACGGCGGCTTCTGCGAGTATCAGGTCAACCACATCAACACATTGGTTCGCATCGCCGATGACATGCCCGACGAAGTCGGCGCACTGGTGGTTACCGCTGGCACTGCGATGTATGCGCTGACTGAGCTTGGCGGCCTGGTCGCTGGCGAGAGTGTGGCGGTTATCGGACTCGGACCGATCGGCCTGCTGGTGGCGGCGGTGGCCAAAGCGCTCGGCGCCTCGTTGGTGATCGCCACCGATATCGCCGACGACCGCCTCGCGATTGCACGCCGGCTCGGTGCCGATCACGTGGTCAATGTCAGAAATATCGATGCGGTCCAGGCGGTGCACAAGCTTAACGGCGGCATAGGCGTCGACTATGCGGTGGAATGCTCGGCGGCGCCCGACGCGGTCAGCACGGCAGTGCACATGGTCAATCGCGGTGGCAAGGTCTGCCTCGCCGCCTTCCAGCACGAACCGGTGAAGGTCGACATCGCTCACGTGGTGAAGAACAACATCTATCTCTACGGCATTCGGGGAGAGGGCAGGAGCGCGACCCGCCGCGCTGAAGCGTTGATGCGGCAGAAGCGCTTCGACGCCGGTCTGATCCACACGCATACGTTTGCGCTGGAGGACCTGCCGACCGCGATTTCTTACGCTAAGAACCACACTGACAATGCGATCAAGGTGGTGGTAAAGGCGCGCGGGGTGGCGAAAGTCTAGCCTTCGTCATGCCCACGCTTGTCGCGGGCATCCACGCCTGAGAACCTTGCTGGTAACTTACTTACGTCGATGGCCGGGACGAGCCCGGCCATGACAGAACAGCTGGCGCGCCCGAGACGATTCGAACGTCCGACCTTTGCCTTCGGAGGGCAACGCTCTATCCAGCTGAGCTACGGGCGCGCAGCCCATCTTCAATAACTGAATCCGGTTGCAGCGGCAACGCTTGGGCCCGTCCGGCGTACCCGTCGGGACCCCCTATTTCTGTGGTTAAATCGCTAGTTCTTGCGGTCTTCGCTTGGCGGACGCTACGCGAATCTCCTAGGCGTAAAGGCGATCAAGCGCATGGTGCGCACGAGGGAGCAGAAGTCCATGGCAGCAAACGCAGCCGCGAAACCGAAGGCTAGCAAGCCAATCACTACCAGAATTCTGGCCGCCACGCTGGCCGAGCAGCATCAACTCACCAAGAAACAGGGCCTGCAGATGCTGGAGGACCTCGTCGCCCTGATTACAAAGCACCTGAAGAAGGGCGAGCGGGTTAAGATCGCCGGGCTCGGCATCCTGCAGGTGCGCAAGCGCGCCGCCCGCATGGGTCGCAATCCCGCCACCGGCGAAGCGATCAAGATCAAGGCCAGCAAGAAGGTCGCCTTCCGCGCCACCAAGGAACTTAAGATGGCGATCTGATCGCCGTCTTGTAGGTGATGCCAAAGCCCCGCCGGGACGCCGGCGGGGCTTTTGTTTGGACTATGGTCCTATGCCAGTCCGGTCCGCCGAGAGGCTCCACACCTTCGAGCGCTGCGGCTCGGCCGCATGCTGTAGAGGGTCAGAGCGACATCGCGCCGACTTGTTTCGCGAGTTTCACCACGCGCCGAGTCATCGCGCTACTGGGATCGGCAAGAGGATCGACTATGGTGAAATGATTGGTGCCGGCGATTTCCTCGTAACGAGTCGTCGCCTTGTCCTTCCAGCCGTCGACGATTGCATGGCTCTGCCGCAGGAATTCGCTCGACTCGAGCGCGCCCACGACGGCGTCGAGTGAGCGCCCGGCCGGCACGCGCCAATACAGCGGCGACAAATCGTTCGCGGATTTTATGTCGAGCTTCAAATCTGCATTGACCGAGATCGTCACCAGCGGTGCCAGATCGAACACGCCGGAAATCGCATATGCTGCCGGCACCAGATCGGCCGGCGGGTCGGGCGCGACCGACTTCCAGTCGGTAGCGATCAGACATGCGGCGAGGTGGCCTCCGGCGGAATGGCCGAAGACGAAAATGCGCCGGGAGTACTTGCGCCAAAGCAAAAGACACGCAGCGCGCATCTGCTCGACGATCTGTGCAACCGAAACCTGCGGACACAGATCGTAGCCGGCGACCGCGATCGTGACGCCGTGAGCATTCGGTCCACGCGCGGTCTGGCTAAACATCGTGGGTTCGAGCGAGCGCCACCATCCGCCATGGATGAAGAGTGCGAGCGGCGCGCGTGGGCCAGCAGCTGGAAACAGATCGATGGTCTGTCGCGACGACGGACCGTAACTTATGCCGAATTCGGCCTTGCGCGCGGCGGCACGATAGGTTGCGCCCTCGCGCTGCCAACGCGCGAAAATCTCGGGATGCTCCGGCACGCGGGCGCGGTTGTTGTATTCGACTTCGTAATTGATCGCCATGAATCGTTCCGAACAGTTGACACGACACTGGCGCATGGCTGTCGCGCGGGCAAGAACTTGGTACAAGGTTAGCCATGAAAGTCGACGGCAAGGACATGCAGGCGATCTGGGTGGAGGCCGACCAATCAGGCGTCGGCATCATCGACCAGACGCTACTACCGCATCGCTTCACCACTGTGCGGCTCAGTACGCTTGAGCAGGCCGCGCACGCGATTTCCAGCATGCAGGTGCGCGGCGCACCACTGATCGGCGCGACCGCGGCCTATGGAATGTGGCTGGCGATGTGCGCCGACGCCTCGGACATGGGGCTTGAGCGGGCTTATGCGCGTCTCCTTGCCACGCGGCCGACCGCGGTCAACCTACGGTGGGCGCTCGACGAGATGACGGCCGCGCTGCGTCACCGGCCGAGTGACGAGCGGCCGGCCGCGGCGTTGCGTCGTGCCGACGAAATTCGCGCGCAGGATATCGCCATCAATCAGGCGATCGGGCGCCACGGCCTCAAGCTGATCAAAGAGATCGCCGCGCGCAAGAAGGGCGGTCGCGTCGAGGTGCTTACCCATTGCAATGCTGGTTGGCTTGCGACGGTCGACTGGGGCACCGCGACCGCGCCGATCTACTTGGCGCACGACCAGGGCGTGGCGGTGCATGTATTTGCCGACGAGACGCGCCCGCGCAACCAGGGCGCTTCGCTCACTGCCTGGGAGCTCGGCCGCCACGGCGTGCCGCATACCGTAATCCCCGACAATGCCGGCGGCCATCTGATGCAGCATGGCTTGGTCGACCTGGTGCTCGTCGGCGCCGACCGCGTTACCGCGCAGGGCGACGTGTGTAACAAGATCGGCACCTATCTGAAAGCGCTCGCGGCCGCCGACAACAAGGTGCCGTTCTATGCGGCGGTACCGTCGCCGAGCATCGATTTCACTCTGGTGGACGGACTCGCCGAAATTCCGATCGAGCAGCGCGGGCCGGAGGAGGTCGCCTGCATGACCGGCAAGACCGCCGACGGGCGCATTGAGACGGTGCAAGTAGTGCCGGACGGTTCGGGCGTCGCTAATTACGGTTTTGACGTGACGCCGGCGCGCCTCATCACGGGCATCATCACCGAGCGTGGCGTGGTTTCGGCCGACCGCGCGGCGCTTGCCAAGGCTTTTCCCGAGTGCGTCGAAATGCCGGCACAATCGGCATCCAAGGCGACATGATGAGCATGGTCACGCCGCTGCAATTGCCCGTTGACGGCCGCCAGTCCGACACAGCGCTGAAGATCGCGCGCGGTACCGCGCGGCTGTTGCATGCGCACGGCTTCTGCGTAGTGAGCGAATTGCCGCTGCCCTCTGGTCGACGCGCCGACCTGGTGGCGCTCGACGCCGGCGGCGAAATCTGGATCGTCGAGATCAAATCCTCGGTGACCGATTTCCGCGCCGACCAGAAATGGCAGGACTACCGGGCGCATTGCGACCGGCTTTTCTTCGCGACCTCGCTGGAAGTACCGTGTGAGATTTTTCCGACCGACTGTGGGCTGATCGTGGCAGATGCCTTCGGTGCCGAATTCAAATGCGAGGCGCCCGAACACCGGCTGCCGGCCGCCACCCGCAAATCGATGATGGTGATGTTCGCCCGCGTCGCTGCACGTCGGCTGCAGTCGCTCGCCGACCCGACTGGGCCATATGGAGATGTCGGATAGCCGCGATTATCCGGCCTCGCATTCCTTGATACGCCCCTTCAATTCTGTCGCCTTGCCGGCTCGCACTATATTGAGTGGAGGCGCGCGAACATCGCCAGATTAGGGTTTTTCTTGGCTTCGGCGTCGCCGATCTCGAACTGCAGTCGCATGTCACCGGCAAGGGACCAATGCTGCACGATCTGCGAATCGTCTCACCGCGGCGCGCGCTTGGCTAAAATGCGCTGCAGGGTGCGCCGGTGCATGTTGAGCCGGCGCGCGGTTTCCGAGACGTTGCGGCCGCACATTTCGTAGATGCGCTGGATATGCTCCCAGCGCACGCGGTCGGCCGACATTGGATTTTCGGGCGGCTCGATCGATTTATTGTCTTGCGCGAGCAGCACAGCGACCACGTCGTCGGCATCCACGGGCTTCGCCAGATAATCCACTGCGCCGAGCTTCACCGCGTTCACCGCAGTCGCAATATTGCCGTAGCCGGTAAGTATGATGCCCCGCGCCTCCGGTCGCTTCTGCTTCAGCGCGGAAATCACGTCGAGCCCGTTGCCGTCAGCAAGCCGCATGTCGACCACCGCGAAGGCGGGTGCGGTCCTGTCTACCTGTCGCAACCCTTCCGCCACGGTTTCGGCAGTGTCCACGGTAAAGCCACGCTGTTCGAGCGCCTTGGCGAGCCGCTGCAGGAACGAATGGTCGTCTTCCACGATCAGTAACGATCGTTCTTTCGGCAGCTTTTCAGCTGCCGGCGGCCTTGCGATGTCGTTCACGCTCGCATCCACGCTTTCACCTGCGGTTGATTACAAATCCAAGACCTGGGCCTCTGCAACCCCAAACACAGCACACTAAATAGGGCCCGCATTGAGCCATCTCAAGTCGCTGCAAAAACTAACGGTCGCTCAAATTCGGCACGCGTCCAGCGCACAGTGACGAGGGCGCCATGTTCGGGACCCACGCGGTTTGCAAAGCTGAGCGTGGCACCCGCGCGTTCCAACAAGGTCTTGGCGATAAATAGGCCGAGGCCCAGACCGGTAGCATCGCCGGGACCATTTTCCGTAGTGCGGCGGCTGGAAATATAGGGCTCGCCGATGCGCGACAGGATGTCGGCGGCGAAGCCGGGGCCGTCGTCGGTGATGCTGACGGTAACCTTATCTTCGCTCCACTGCGCGTCCACGGTGACCCACTCATTGGCGAAATCAACGCCGTTCTCCAGAAGATTGCCGAGCCCGTAGAGTATCGCTGGATTGCGGGCGGCGACCGGCTCGCTCGCGCGATCGCCCGACAGCATCACGTCGATGGTGATGCCGAAATTGCGATGCGGCGCCACCACCTCCTCGATCAGCGAGGCCAGCTTCATCCGGTCGAACGGCTCGCCTTCCGACGACAATTCAGTGAGCTTGGCGAGGATGTCGCGACAGCGCGCCGCCTGCTCGCGCAAGAGCCGCACATCGTCGCCATGCGGGGCGTCGATGGCAATCTCGTTCTCCAACTCCTTGGCGATCACCGCGATGGTCGACAGCGGCGTACCCAGCTCATGCGCAGCGGCGGCCGCCAGCCCGTCAAGCTGCGATAGATGCTGCTCGCGCGCAAGTACAAGCTCGGTAGCGGCGAGCGCGTCGGCGAGCTGGCGGGATTCCTCTGTCATCTGCCAAGCGTAGGCGCCGATGAAGCCGATCGCCAGCAGAATCGAGAGCCACACTCCGATCATGTAAAGCGGCGGCAGTTGCAGTGGGTCGTCGGCATCCCACGGCAGCGGGTAATGCACGAACACCAGCACGGTCGCGCCCAGAATCGCCATCGCGCCGAGCAGCATCGTAAAACGCGCCGGCAAGGCGGTCGCCGACAGCAGCACCGGCCCCAGGAACATGAAGGCGAAAGGGTTTTGCAACCCGCCGGTTAGGAATAGCAGCACCGCCAATTCCACGATATCGAATGCGAGCAGCCAGGCGGCACGGTCAGGTTCCAGCCGCTGTGCCGCATGGAAGTACAGACGAAGCGCGATATTGAGCCAGGCCGATAGCATGATCGCCACGAGGCAAAGCCAAATCGGCAGCTCGAACTCGAGTCCGTAATGCACCACCAGCACCGCGGTGGTCTGCCCGATGATGGCGAGCCAGCGCAGCCGCACCAGCGTATCGAGGCGCACGTTGCGGCGCGGATGATGCTGGGCGAAACCGAGCGAAGGCATGAGCGCAGTGTAACGCGATGTGCGGGGCACACAAATCGGCGGTCTGACATGTGTGAAGCAGGGCTTGCGCTTCGCCCATGCCAACGTCAAATCTCCCTGAATGGACGCGCCGTTCAGCTCCGCCATCGCAGTCGAGGCCTTGGTCAAGCTCTATAAGGGCGCCACCGCAGTCGACGGCATCTCATTTCACCTGCAACCCGGCTCAATCACCGGGTTGCTCGGCGGCAACGGCGCCGGCAAGACCACAACAATCGCGATGATTATGGGGCTGGTTACCCCTACCTCCGGCACTGTAATCGTGCTGGGTGCGCACATGCCGAAGGAACGCTACCGCGTCCTACATCGGATGAATTTCGAAAGCCCTTATGTGGATATGCCGATGCGACTGACAGTGCGGCAAAACCTGTCGGTGTTCGCGCAGCTCTATGCGGTCGCCGATATCGGCGAGCGTATCCGGAGCTTGGCCGCCGACCTGGAGCTGACCGAATTTCTCGACCGTCCGACTGGCAAATTGTCGGCTGGACAGAAAACGCGCGTCTCGCTTGCTAAGGCGCTGCTCAACCGGCCCGAAGTGCTGTTGCTTGATGAACCGACCGCCTCGCTCGATCCCGACACCGCGGATTGGGTGCGCAGTCGGATCGAGCGCTATCGCATCGAGAATGGCGCAACTGTCTTGCTCGCCTCTCACAACATGACTGAAGTTGAGCGCTTGTGCGAGCGCGTCATCATCATGAAGAAGGGCCGCATCGAGGACGACGATACGCCGGAGCGGCTGCTCGCGCGTTACGGCCGGCAGACGCTTGAGGACGTATTCCTCGATGTGGCCCGCGGGCGCGGCACCCAGCGCGAGGCCCCACAATGAACCGCAGCGACGCCGGTGTCGACTTCTCGATCAACCGTGTCGCCGCCATGGTGCGCCGTTATTGGTATTTGCTACGCTCGTCCTGGCCACGCATTCTCGACCTAATCTACTGGCCGACCGTGCAAATGCTGATGTGGGGCTTCCTGCAGCTCTATGTCTCGCAGCAGAGCGGAATGTTCGCGCGCGCCGGCGGCGTGTTCATCGGCGCGGTACTGTTGTGGGACATCCTATTCCGCGGCCAACTCGGATTCTCAATCTCGTTCCTGGAGGAAATGTACGCGCACAATCTCGGCAACCTGATGATGTCGCCGCTTCGCCCGGTCGAGTTCATTGCTGCGCTGATGATCATGAGCGTTGTGCGGCTGTCGATCGGCATGCTGCCGGTGACCTTACTTGCCATCGCCTTCTTCGGCTTCAATCTTTGGTCGCTCGGGGTCGCGCTGGCGGCCTTCTTTCTCAATCTGATCCTGACCAGCTGGTCCATTGGCATCTTCGTCGCTGGGCTGCTGCTGCGCAACGGCATGGGGGCCGAGAGCCTCGCATGGACCATCATGTTCCTGTTCCTGCCGCTCACCTGCGTCTACTACCCAGTGGCGGTGTTGCCTAGTTTCCTGCAATACGTCGCTTGGTCGCTACCACCGACCTATGTGTTTGAGGGCATGCGCGCGCTGCTGATCGACCAAGTGTTCCGTGCCGACCTCATGGTTGAGGCCTTTGCGTTCAATGTGGTGCTGTTCGCAGCTGCGTCATTCGCGTTCGTCAAGCTGCTTCAGAGCGCCCGGGCGCAGGGCTCGTTGCTGCAAACCGGCGAATAAGCGTTTAAATCTATATAGCGACAGGATTTTTATGCGAACTCTTTGGTGGAAATCGGGTGGCAAGGGCATATACATATGTTGACGCCATGACTGAAAAGCGACAATCTGCTGCGGTGCAGCACGGGCCGGGGAAGGAAAAAGCGACACCAATCGGTGAGTTCGACGGAGCAGCAAGGCTGCCCGGCGACGCGTCTGCATTGCTCGCGACCCCGCTGTACTGGCTCTACGAGATGGGTCATGCAGCGCTCGATCCAGCGCGTGCCATGGCCGATGCCTCGCGCCTGTTCTATCGCAACCCGGTCAATCCGATCGCGCACACTACCTTCGGCAAGTCGATTGCCGCCGGCATGGAATTGTTCGAGCGCGTCACGCGCCGCTACGGCCAGCCGGAATGGCAGATCGACAGCACCACCGTCGGGGGCGAACACGTGCCGATCCATATTAACACCGTATGGGAGCGCCCGTTCTGCCGGCTTCTGCATTTTGAACGCACCATCGAGCGGGCGCCGCGGCGGCCGCAACCCAAGCTGCTATTGGTCGCGCCGATGTCCGGCCACTACGCCACGCTGCTGCGCGGCACAGTCGAAGCGTTCCTGCCCAACCATGACGTCTATATCACCGACTGGCAGAACGCACGCTCGGTGCCGCTGCCCGATGGCCGCTTCGATCTCGACGACTACATCGACTACGTCATCTCGATGCTGCACGTGCTGGGCGGCGACGCGCATGTGATCGCGGTCTGCCAACCCTCAGTGCCGGTGCTGGCGGCGGTGGCGCTGATGGAAGCCGACAGGGATCCTTACGTGCCGCACTCCATGGTGCTGATGGGCGGACCGATCGATACCCGCGTCAACTCCAATGCGGTCAACAGGCTCGCCGAATCGCGCGGGCTCGATTGGTTCCGCAGCCACGTCATCACCAAGGTGCCGTTCCCGCATCCGGGTTTCATGCGCGACGTCTATCCCGGCTTTTTGCAGCTGCACGGCTTCGTCAGTATGAATCTCGATCGTCACATCGAGGCGCACCACAATCTGTTCCGCCATTTGGTCCGCGGCGATGGCGACTCGGCGCAGAAGCATCGCGAGTTCTACGACGAGTATCTGGCGGTCATGGATCTTGCCGCCGAGTTTTATCTGCAAACCGTCGACACCGTGTTCATCCGTCATGCGCTGCCCAAAGGCGAGATGCGGCATCGTGGCCGCCCAATCGAACCGTCGCATATCCGGCGCGTCGCCTTGATGACGGTGGAGGGTGAGTTCGACGATATTTCTGCCGTCGGCCAGACCGAGCCGGCACATCGACTATGCGTGCATATTCCGCCGGAGAAGAAGGCACATTACGTGCAGCCGGGCGTCGGCCATTACGGCGTGTTCAACGGTTCGCGCTTCCGAGCCGAGATCGCCCCGCGCATTGCCGACTTCGTGCTGTCGCACAATAGCCGGCGCAGCCATCATGGCAACGGTTCCGTGCACGCCCATGCCGCTAAGCGGGCGGTCGCCGGTACTGATCTATCGCCGCCGGTTGTGGCAGACTGAGATCCCGTAACCGATTCTCGGCTGACGATGTCGCTGCCGCTGCGCGCTTTTCTGTTCCGCCGCCCAAGCGAACCTTCGACGCTCACCATCGCGTTCGATCGTGAAGTCTATCTGGTACGCGTGCGCCGTCACGCGCAAGCGCGCCGCTACACGTTGCGCATCCACGCCGCCACGCGCGATGTCGTGCTCACCATGCCGACACGCGGCAGCCTGAAGCAGGCACGCGAATTTGCAGAGAAGCACTGTGGCTGGATCGCCGCGCGGCTCAGGCGACTACCGCAGGCCGCGCCCTTTACCGACGGCACGGTGCTGCCGCTGCGCGGCACCCATCACCGTATTGTGCATCGACGTGCGACGCGCGGCACGGTGTGGGTCGAAACCGGGGAGGGCGACGAACCCTTGCTCTGCGTCGCCGGCGAGGCGTCGCACCTGCCGCGCCGGGTGCGCGATTTCCTCAAGCGCGAGGCCAAGCGCGATCTGGAAGCGGCCAGCCGGCGTGCGGCGGCGGCGCTCGCCGTCGGCATCAAGCGTGTTTCGATCCGCGACCAATCGAGCCGCTGGGGCTCATGCACCTCGGCGGGTTCGCTGTCGTTTTCCTGGCGG
>Ga0207780_1000115_pt1 | contig 20232 bp, 15 predicted proteins | sample LuqExpMetageno45_FD_187803 | JGI IMG/M metagenome (GOLD analysis project Ga0207780, IMG submission 187803) | Tropical forest soil microbial communities from Luquillo Experimental Forest, Puerto Rico - Sample 45 (SPAdes) | ecosystem: Environmental > Terrestrial > Soil > Tropical forest ...
TCTTCGCTCGCCACCATGCCCGCCATAGCTTCAACGAAGGCGGGTCGCCACTTCCTGGAACGCACTTTCCGTTATCTGATATCTTGTCTGATTCCCATGTCCTTCTTCCCTATCTTCCGGCGCGAGCTCCGCCCCACTCTGCGTCTCGCGCTCCCGCTCATCCTCGCCGAAATCGGTTGGATGAGCATGATGATCGTCGACACCATGATGGTTGGCCGCCTCCCCAACTCCGCCGAAGCCATCGGCGCCGTCAGCATCGCTTCAAGTCTCTTTATTGTTTTTGCCTTTTTCGGTGAAGGCATCCTAATCGGCCTCGACACCCTCGTCTCGCAGGCCTTCGGAGCAGGCCACCGCGAAGATTGCCACCGCTCCCTCGTCAATGGCATCTACCTGAGCTTCGCGATTGCTCCTTTTCTCGTCATTCCCGTCTGGATTCTTCCCCACTATTTCGAGTCCTTCGGCGTCACACATCCCGTCGCTATTCTCGCCGCTCCCTACATGCGTACGCTTTCCGCCGGACTCCTCCCGTTGCTCCTCTACTTCGCTGTTCGCCGCACCCTCCAGGGCATGAACATGGTCCGCCCCATCGCCTTCGCGCTCATCACCGCCAATCTCGTCAATCTCGCCGGCAACTACGTCCTCATTCACGGCAAATTCGGCTTCCCTGCCTACGGCGTGACCGGTTCCGGCATCGCCACTTGCATCTCCCGCACCTACCTCGCACTCGTCCTCGTGGCTTACCTCCTCTGGTTCGACGCCCGTCACAAAACCGAACTTCTCAAAACCCCTGTCCAGCCCGATCTCACTCGTATCCGCGAACTCATCACCCTTGGCTTTCCGGCCGCCCTCCAACTCACCGCTGAAGTCACAATCTTCGCCCTCGTCGCCACACTCATTGCCCGCCTCGGCGCCGTGGCCCAGGCCGGACACCAGATCGCCCTCAACACCGTCGCTTTCACATACATGGTTCCCCTCGGCCTCTCCTCCGCTACCGCCGTGCGTGTTGGACAAGCTATTGGCCGCCGTTCAGCCACCGACGCGCGCAACGCTGGCAACACCGCCATCCTCCTCGGCGCCTCCTTCATGGGTGCGATGAGCATCGTCCTTCTCGTCTTCCCGCGCTACATTGCCCGCATCTATACGAACGACGAGATCGTCATTCGCAGCGCCATCACCCTCCTCGCTGCCGGCGCCGCCTTCCAACTCTTCGACGGCATCCAGACCGTCGCTACCGGTGCTCTCCGCGGCACCGGCGACACCCGCACGCCCATGCTCTGTCACTTCTCTGCCTACTGGCTCCTCGGCCTTCCCCTCGGCATCTGGCTCTGCTTTCGCCGCCACTGGGGAGCCCTAGGCCTTTGGGTTGGCCTCAGCTTCTCTCTCATCCTCATCGGCATCCTCCTCCTGACCTTCTGGCGCCGCGCCTCCCATCGTTTGTCCTAAAAAACAAAAACGGCGCCACCAGTGCGCCGTCAGTCAACCAAGCTACGCGGAACCTTGCATCTTAAACTTTGTACCTTACACCTCTTTCGCCTTTAGGGTCGTCAACACCTATTCAAATGAAAACAGCGCGATTCGGAATCGCGCCGCGGCCCGCCCGCTGACATCTGATTACTGATAACTTCCTTCACATCTTGTATCTTCCCAAATCATCATCGCTCAGTCCTTCCAGGTAGCTCCGCAGTTGATCGTTCGTGGTCCTCTCCGCCAGCGCCGAACTTACCTTCGAATTCTTCAGCACCGTCTCATCCACAAAGATCGGGCAATCCATCCGCAGCGCCAGTGCCAGCGCATCGCTCGGCCGGGAATCAATACTCATCAACTCACCATCCTGCTCCACCCAGATCAACGCATAGAACGTATCATCGCGCAGATCATTCACCACGATCTTCTGTACCGTTACTTCCAATCCCTGCAGCACATTTTTCAGTAAGTCGTGTGTCATTGGCCGTGGCGTCTGCACTTTCTCGATTTCCAACGCGATCGCGTTTGCCTCGTATGCCCCCACCCAGATCGGCAGCACCGCTTGCCCCTGAATATCCTTGAGCACCACAATCGGCATTTGCGTTACCGGGTCCATCATCAGGCCGCGGATCTTCATTTCAACTTCCATCGCGCCTCCTATCCCCTGTTGCCGACTGCCCCTCGCTCCACTACCAATCTTCTTTTAGGGACCGCCTTCTGCCTGCCCTGACGTAAGAAGGGAGGCGGTCCGCTCTTCCGACCATTCCTACCAACCTTAAGCTCACCGCCCAATTAAGGGACGTTGTCATCCTGAGCGAAGCGAAGGATCTCAACCACTGCGTCTTGGCTCGCTCTCTCCACGTCCTCTGCTAAACTCTGCGACCTCTGCGTTACCTCTTTCATCTTTCCGTCGCCACGTCATTTACCGGTTCCGTCAACCACCGCTCCCACCAAACTATTTGGCGTGGCAGAAACTACCTTCACTCGCACGTAGTCTCCCAGACTTTCCTCCGCGCGGGAAGTGAAATTCATCACCTTATTTGATGACGTGTGACCCGACCACTGGTGCTCCTTCTTCGATTTGCCCTCCACCAGCACCTCAAATATCTCTCCCACCAGCCGCTCGTTCCGTGCCCGCTGAATCTCTCGCTGCTTGTCGATCAGCACCGCCAGTCGCCGCGCCTTCTCCTCCTCTGGAATCGCATCCTCCATCTTCAACGACGGCGTATTCGGCCGCGGCGAATACTTGAAGCAAAACGCCCCGTCATACTGCACCAAATCCAGCAGTGAAAGCGTTTCCTCGAACTCCTTTTCTGTCTCTCCCGGGAATCCCGCAATCAAGTCCGTCGTAATCGAAATCGCTCGCTTCGCGCCGTGCATTAACCCGATCTTTTCCAAATATTCTTCCCGCGAATACGTCCGCGCCATCGCTTTCAATACCCGCGTCGACCCGCTTTGCACCGGCAAATGCACATGCTCGCAAATCGCCGGCACTGCCTCGATCGCTTCCACAATATCTTTCCCGAAGTCCCGCGGATGCGACGTCGTGAATCGTACGCGCCGGATTCCCGGCACTTCCGCCACCGCGACCAGCAGCTCCGAAAACCGCATCTCCCGCGCCGACGCATCCTTGTACGAATTCACAGTCTGCCCCAGCAGCTGCACCTCCGTGTATCCCGAGTCCGCTAGTTGCCGCACTTCTTCCAAAATCGATGCGCTCGTCCGGCTCCGCTCCGGCCCACGCGTGAATGGCACCACGCAATACGAGCATGCCTTGTCGCATCCTTCGATAATCGTGAGATACGCCCGCCACGGATTGTCTCTTCGCGTGATCTCTGTCTCGAACGTCTCGTCGGTATCCGTGTCGAGCCCGGTCACTCGCCGGTTCCCACGCTCCAACTCTCTTATAAGCTCCGGCAGTTTCCGGTAACTTGCGCTGCCGCAAACCAAACTGACCCATGGTGCCCGCGCGAAAATCTTTTGCCCCTCCTGTTGCGCCACGCACCCCAACACCCCAATGATTTTCTCTTTTCCTTGTGATGTCACTGCGGGGCGGACCTTCAGGTCCGACATCTCGTCGAACGTTGGACTGGGTTTTAGCCCCTGAGGAACCTCGGGTGCCCCAGGTTCGCTTTTTGAACCTGGGTCTCGGGTCTCTTCCCTGTTTCGAGCCGCGGTTTCTTCCGCTCGCTCCCGCACAACTTCAGGTTTCCACTCCCCCAACCGCGAGAACACCTTCTGCGCGGCCTTCTCTCGAATGGAACAGGTGTTGTACAGCACCACGTCAGCCGCGTCTACCGTCTCGACCTGCCGGTACCCTCGCGCCAGCAGCACCCCGGCCACTTTCTCCGAGTCGTGCTCGTTCATCTGACATCCAAACGTCTCCAGATAAAACGCCTGCCCGTGTGGCACAGCCATGCCTGGCTGTGGGCCTTCTTCCGCGCCGTTGGAAGGGCCGCCTTCTGCCTGCCCTGACGTAGGAAGGGAGGCTGGCTGGTCCTCGTTGGTCACAGTCGCGCCGACACCCGCCCTGGCGAGCTTTTCCAGCCCAATATCAAATCCCTTCCCCATAGCCTTACTCTACCACACGCCTTTTTTTGGAGTGCGGGAGCTCGGCTCCGCTTTTCAGGCCGAATCCCGTTTTCAGGTCCATGTTGCGATTCCTGGTGCTTGAGGGTGCCCCATCCTTTGCGGTTTGCGCAAAGGGTGGACTCTGACGATCGAACGGCAACGAAACTCTTCTTCTTGTTTTAGCTGACGTCTGCAATTCCTCGCCGTAATCCGAGCGGCAGTTACTCTCGCGCGGACTCCACGCCAGCCAACTTCACCGTGACGGCATATTTCGATGGCAATGGCTGAGGCACCGTAATTACGAGGTCGTCTCCATCTTGCCTCCACGTGGAGCTGGTTCTCTCATCAGCTCCAGTCACCCACGTCACCCCGCCATCTTCCTTTACCTTTATGTTCTTGATCGTTACCGTCTTCTGCGTCGGCTCCCCCAGGATCACCGCATACACCGCCGAGCCCTTCCGCGTGAACCGCACCCTCAACCGCTCGCTAGCCTCTCCCTCCGCCCGCGTCCACGGCCGCGTTCCGTAAATCGCCTCCCCATTCACCTTCAGCCAGGCTCCTAACGCCTCCAGCCGGTCCATCTGCACCGCCGGAATCGTCCCATCCGCCTCCGGCCCCACATCCAGCAGCAAATTCCCGTTCTTGCTCACTATATCCACCAACAAATAAATCAACGTATCCTTTGCAATCGTATCTTTCTCGCCCTCCGCCCGGTTATACCCAAACGACCGCCCCAACCCCCGGCATTCTTCCCACTTCTTTTCTTCGATGTCCGTCAGTGTTTCGTATTCCGGCGAAGTAAAATCCGAATGCTCTACGCCAAATCGGTCATCGATCACTCCATCCGGCACCGCGTTGTAATACTCCGCCATGATCTCCAGCGGGTGTCCCGACTTCGGATAATCGATGTCATTCCATAACACCGACGGCTGGTACTTCCGAATCAATTCCCGCATATGCGCATCCGCGTACTTCCCGTACTCCGGCGTCTGCGGTTCCACACTCTTTGCCATCTTCCAGTTCGTGATCGGTCCGGGAATAAACGTCCAGTCGTACCCGCCCGAATAATAAAGACCCATCTTCATCCCTTCCGCCCGCACTGCCGTGGTCAGTTCGCCCACCAAATCCCGCGAAGCGTGCTGCCTCTCTCTCGGCAGAGTCGGATTCGGCGTCTCGCTCGGCCACAACGTGAACCCCTCGTGATGCTTCGACGTCAGCACCACGTAGCGCGCGCCCGCCATCTTGAATACCCGCGCCCACTCCTCCGGTTTCCATTTCTGAACCTCTTTGTTGAACGTCTCCGCGAAATTGTAATAGTCGTAATCCGCGCCGTAATGTTCCTTGTGATACGCCTCCGTCGGCGATCCCTTGATCCGCAACGTGTTCAAGTACCACTCCGCGTACGGATTCCTCTTGATGTACTCCTCCTCCGACAGTTTCGTCCCCTCCGGCGTCAGCACCGCCCATCCCGGCACCGAGTACAATCCCCAATGAATGAAAATTCCCAGCTTCGCATCCGCATACCACTCCGGCAGCGGGTGCGTCTTCAGCGACTCAATCGTCGCCTCATACTTCGTCGTTGCCGTTGTAGCGACCGCCTTCTGCTTGCCCGCCGCAGCCTGCGCGGAGGCGGGCGGCGGTCCGCTCTTTTGCCCGTGTGCAGCAGTTGCTACGCCAACCAATCCGACCACAATCGTCAAAATTGTCACCGCCAAACTCTTCATCCGTCTCCTCCGTAACTCTGCGAACCTCTGCGTCCTCTGCGTCTGTGCGTTATCTTTCCCTTTTGCCTTGCTCACTTCGTGCTCTTGCATCAGCTGCCTCGTGCCGCCATAGGTCCGAGATCGCCGATCGCTAGCTATCGGCTACCGACTGTCGACTTACGGGTTGCCACCCACGCTGCCACGAACAGTATCCCCAGAATCGTATCCGTCGCCGCAAATACCAAATCCCTCGGATTCGTCCTTCCCTGCATCACCAGAATCGCGATCATCGGCCCGTACAAAAACTTTTCCGCCATCGACGGAATCATCATCGGCCGCAACCGTACCGGGTCCCGCGCAATCGCGATAAAAGCAATCTGCCACGCCAGCGCGCATCCCACAAATCCGTAATAGAACCCCGGATGCGTAATCGCCGGAGGATCCTTCTGCCCAATCACGTCGAACAGGAGATACAGCGGCGTGATGACCAGCACTCCCCAAATCCCCGCCACCCAATACACCAACTTCGCAAATTTCATTTCGCCTCCCCTCTCTTCCTCTGTGTACTCCGTGCCTCTGTGGCAAACGCTTCTCGAACCTTTCGCATCTATATCTTTTGACCCGCTCCAACTCGTGTGCTAGCTTGAATTTGTCGGCCAAATTTCATTTTTCCTGAGGGACGGACATCATTTCCTTGCTATCCGCCGCGCTCGTCGGCAACATCTTCGAGATCCTGCAACAAACCGGCTGGGTCGCCCGCGCTGTTCTTGGCATCCTGCTGTTTTTCTCACTCGTCTCCTGGGCTTTGATTCTCCAGAAACTCGGCGTTTTCGGACGCATCCGCCGCCAGTCCGACCAATTCCTCAAAATCTTTCGCGCCACCAAGGGCGTCGCCAATCCCCAGGGAGTCATCTCCGCCGGCTCGCCCTTCGCCAATGTCTACGCCTCCGGTTATCGCGAACTGCAAACCCAGGTTACCGGTGAAGGTAACAATCCGCATCCCAAGATTAAATCTCTTCAAGCCATCACTGTCAGCATGCAACTCGCGGCCGCCGACGAAGTCCGTCGCGTCGAAAAGGGCATGTCCTGGCTCGCCACCACCGCCGGCGTCACTCCCTTCATCGGCCTTTTCGGCACGGTCTGGGGCATCATCGACGCTTTTTCCGGCCTCGGCGGCGCTGGCGCGGCCAGTCTTCGCGCCGTAGCTCCCGGCATCGCCGAAGCCCTGGTCACTACCGCTGCCGGCCTTTTCGCCGCCATTCCTGCGCTCATCGCCTACAACAGCTTCCTCCAGGACATTCGCGAACTGGCCCAGCGTCTGGACACCTTCGCCCTCGAATTCACCGCCCAAATCGAAAAGACCTTCGCACCGTAATCGATATGCGTCTCGTGCTAAACGCCGCCGCAATGAACACGTATCACGCACTAAACAACAATTGTCATCCTGAGCGGAGCGCTGTTTGCGCAGCGAAGGATCTCAACTGTTCCGTTCAGTGCGCTTTTTGAGGGAACACGACCATGCCCCAACTCTCCAAATCCACCCAAACCTCCCTCTCCGAAATCAACATGGTCCCCTTCATCGACGTCGTCCTCGTCCTCCTCATCATCTTCATGATTACCGCTCCCATCCTCCAGTCTGGCATCGAAGTCAATCTCCCCAAAACGCACACCGTCAGGGAAGATCCCCAGCAACGTCTCGTCGTCACCATCGACAAGAAACAACAGATTTATCTCGGCAACGACGCCGTCAACATCCATCAACTCCCCAACAAGATTAAGGCTCAGCAAAAGCATCTCGGCGATGCCGTTTTCCTCCGCGCCGACGAAACCGTTCCCTTCGGCGCTTTCGCCACGGTCGTCGACGAACTCCGCCAGTCCGGCGTCTCCAACATCAGCATCGTCACCCAACCCATCACCGACCGCGCCAAAACCCCATGACCGCCACTTACTTCACCCTCGATGACCTCTCCTTCAAGCGTTTCTTCACGTGGTCAATAATTTTGCATGTGGTCGTCACCGCTGCGGTCATCCTGGCGGTCTGGATTCAGCGCTCCGGCAACGCCTGGGGCGGCATCGGTGGCGGCAACGACTCCTCTGCCGTGTCCGTCAACCTGGTCCCGAACGCCGGCATTCCCATGCCTCGCCCCAACATCCCCACCGAAAGCGAAGCTGTCGACCCCACCACCGGTCTCCACAAATCCGAACCTCCTCCTCCCGAGTTCAAAACCGATGCCACCAAGATCCCCGAATTCAAGAAAGAAAAGCCTCTTCCTCCGAGCAATAAGTCGAAAGTATTCGAAAAGAGAACTCCGCCCGCCGAAAACGCTGTCCCCTTCGGCAAGGGCGGCCAAATGGATATCCCCAGCGGCTACTCCAACACTCCCGGCCCTCTCAGCGGCGGTATCAGCGCCACCGGCCAAGGTGGCGGTGACTTCGCAGGTCGATATCCTTGGTACGTCGAATCGGTTCGCCGGGCCATCAATCAGAACTGGTATCAGAACACCATCGATCCCAGCACCCGCGCGGCTCGACGCGCCCGCACCACCGTCACCTTCACCATCAGTCGCAATGGCACCGTCAGCAATATCCGTATCTCCGAATCCTCCGGCAATCGCTCCATGGACGACTCCGCCCAGCGCGCTCTTCTTTCCATCGACCACTTCCCCCAACTCCCCGCCGACTACGCCGGGCGCTCCGTCGATGTCATCTTCGACTTCGACCTAGCCATGACCCGATGACCACCCCATTTGGAGTGCGGCGATTCATCGCCGCTTTTGCAACCTCAGCCCGACTACCCGAACAAGCCGCCCCGGTGCAAATGATCAAAACCTGCCATCCTGAGCGCAGCGAAGGATCTCAATCGACCCGTCGACCACTATTACGCCACGTGCTAACAGGCTCGGTGTTGAGCCGCAAGCCAAGAATCCTTGAGTGTGCCCCATCCTTTGCGCAGTTTGCGAAGGGTGGGTTCTTACGATCCAGCGTCACCAATTTTCTTCTCTTCCTCTTTCCTTCATCTTCATCTGCTATCCTGAATTTCCCCAGCTTCTCAACGCACCGACGCACGACCCGGAGGATCGCTTGCTAAAGAAATTCGCCGCGCCAGTTTTTCTTTACCTCCTTGCCTTTTCACTTCTCTCTCTCTCATCCTTCGCGCAAGAACGAGACTGGTTCCGCACCGGTACCGGTATCGGCGTGCAGAAGCCCCGCATCGCCGTCTCCGACTTCGCTTCCCGCTCCGACGAAGCCAAATCCCACGCCGCGCTCTTCACCAATGTCGTTCGCGACGACCTCGCCTTCTCCGGTGTCGTCGATCTCGCCAGCCCCAGCTTCTATCCCCAAACCGCTCCCTCCCAACCCGGCGAACTCCGCATGCTCGATTGGTCCCAAGGCCCCGTCAACGCCAACTTCATCGCCTTCGGTAATCTCGCGGAAACCTCCGCTGAAGTCGCCATCTACGGCTGGATGTACGACGTCGTGAATCCCTCCAACCAGGCCATTGTTGGCAAGGTCTACCGCGGCACTCCCAACGACGCGCAAGTTCGCAAATTCGCCCACATGTTTGCCGATGAAATCATTTCGCAACTCGCCGGCGGCCTTCCCGGCATCGCCGGCACCCAAATCGCCTTCATTCGCGGCAATGTCGGTGCCAAAGAACTCTGGGTCATGGATTACGACGGCGCCAACCAGCACAAACTCACCTCGCTCGGCTCTGTCTCCCTCACTCCCCACTGGTCGCCTGATTCTTCTCGCATTGCCTTCACCTGCTTCCAGCCCGTTAGCGGCGTGATGAGCGCGCAAATTTGCATGTATTCCCTCGATCTGGGCAAGACTGTCTCCTTCGCGCGATTCCGTGGCACGAACAACTCCCCCACCTGGTCTCCTGACGGCTCCCAAGTGATGTTCTCCTCCTCCATGCAAGGAGGCGATCCCGCGCTTTACGCCAGCGATCCCTCCGGCAATCGTCCTAAGCGCCTCACCTTCAACTCGCGCGGCGCGGACACTTCTCCCGCCTGGAATCCAAAAACTGGACAGCTTGTCGCTTTCGTCAGCGACCGCGGCGGCACTCCTCAGCTCTATCTCATGAATTCCGACGGCACCAACACGCAGAAACTCGATCTTCCCGACATGGGCTACGTCATCGACCCCGCCTGGTCTCCCAATGGCCAGCTTCTCGCTTTCTCCTGGCGCCGCCCTTCCGGCAACTATGACATCTACATCATGGACGCCGCCTCCCGCCAGATCCGCGAACTCACTCGCGATCAGGGCCGCAACGAACGCCCCTCCTGGGCTCCCGACGGCCGCCACCTCGTCTTTGAATCCACTCGCGGTGGCAGCCGCCAGATCTGGACCATGCTCGCCGATGGCTCTCAGCCTCACCAGCTCACCAACTCCGGCCACAACGAATCCCCCAACTGGTCCACCCGATGACCTCTTGTCTTTCTCGCCACTCGCCACTAGCCACTCGCCACTGTTTTCGTTACAATATATCGTGTCACGATGTATTTCCCTTTTCCCCGAAACCCGGCCCTCTGGTGCTACCATTAGTCTGTCCAGCTGGCCAAACACGGGATCTCAGTGTCTAGGAGGACACGCATGATTCAGCCGCACCGCCGCCCGCTCGCTCGCTCGCTCGTTGTCTCTCTTTCCACCGTTGTCCTGCTCGCCGTCGTCGGTTGCAACAAGAAGCCGCCCGCCGCCAGCGCCCCTAGCTACACTCCTCCGCCTGCTGCGGTAAGACCCACTGCTTCCCTCTCCGCCGACAAGACCTCCATCAATCCCGGCGAATCCGTGAAACTCTCCTGGACCACCTCCGACGCCAACAACGTTTCCATCGCTCCCGAAGTCGGCGCCGTCACTCGGCAAGGCACCACCACCGTCACGCCCGGTGCGTCTACGACTTACACCCTCACCGCCAGCGGTGCCGGTGGCAATGCTGACTCCAGCGTTCGCATCTCGGTCAGCGCGCCGGCTCCTGTCGCCGAGGCCCCCAAGAACACGTCCTTCGACGAGCTCTTCATGAAGGAAGTTCGCGACGCCTTCTTCGATTACGATTCCGCCGAAATTCGTCCCGACGCGCGTACCGCTCTCCAGCGGACCGCAGATTTCCTCAAGGGCTATCCGAACACGCACGTGGCGATCGAGGGTCACTGCGATGAGCGCGGTTCCACGGAATACAACCTCGCTCTCGGCCAGCGCCGTGCCAACGCCGTCAAGCAGTACCTCGTTTCTCTAGGCGTCAATGGCGACACGCTTACCACCACGAGCTGGGGCAAGGAAAAGCCCTTCTGCACCCAGTCCAGCGAAGAGTGCTACGCCCAGAATCGCCGCGGCCACTTCTCTCTCGCGAAGTGAACTCCTGGGAACGCCGATCTCCCGATCGGCGTTTTTCGTTGTTTAATTGTTGTGACAATTCTTGTCATCCTGAGGGCCGCGCACTTTGCGGCCCGAAGGATCTCAACCGATCCCCAGCTCCCAAGCAATGCTCTTGCGATCCTCCTGCACACTTGAACCGTTACACATTTGCACCCTTACTCCTTTCTGTATTCTCTCTTCTCACTTGCTCCATTCCTCCGCACCCGCTAAATTTAAATTGTGGGACTCTGCGTCCCTTCTGGAGGCTTCACCATGCGTATGCGTAACATCCTCATCTTCTCCGGCGCCATGTTCGCCAGCGCCGTGGCCGGCAGCTTGGTCGGCCCGAAGCCCGCTCTCGCCGTCGCCCGCGAAATTATCGAACTCCAGCGCGACGTCACTTCCATTCTCCAGGGCCAAAAAGAACTCCAGACCCAAATGACTCAGGACCATACTGTCCAGAAGACTCTCGTCGAGCAGGCCGCCGACAAAGTCAACAACCTCAACAACACTATGTCCTCGCTCCAAAAGTCCGTCCAGGACGTTCAGGCCAACTCTGGCACCCGCCTCGACACCATGTCCACCCAGGTTCAGGGCCTCTCCGACAACCTCGAGGAAATCAAGTCCCGCCTCGGGAAAGTCAATCAGCAACTCGTCGATCTCCAAAACTCCGTACAGAGCATCGACGCCCGCCTCGCTGGCGGCTCCCCCACTCCAGGCAACCTCCCTGCCAACGCCCCCTCCGGTGCCGGCTCTCCGACCTCTCCCTCGGGTTCCTCTAACTACGGTGGCTCACCTACCGCTGCACGCGCCGCGGATTCAGGCCCAGCGCCCTCCGCCGACACTCTCTACTCCAATGGCCTGCGCGACATCACCAGCGGCAAGTACGATCTCGCCCGCTCCGAATTTCAGGACTATCTCCACTATTACGGCGACACCGACCTCGCCTCCAACGCGCAGTTCTATCTCGGCGAAATTGCGTATCAACAGAAAAAGTACGACAGCGCCGTCGACGAATACGACAAGGTCCTCAACAACTATCCCAAGAGCTTCAAACTCGCTCCCGCCCGCCTGAAAAAAGGCATGGCGCTCATCGAGCTGGGTCAAAAGAATTCTGGAATTAAAGAATTGCGCGAAGTCGTCAAGCGCTACCCCGGCACCGAAGAAGAACGCCGCGCCCGCGCCCGCCTCAAAGATATGGGCGTCTCCGTAACCGCCACCGCCGCCCACTAGCCTGTAGCGCAGGGCGAGCCTTCGAGCCCTGCGGCTTTTGATCCCGCGCCCGCCACTCACCACAGTAGCTCGCGCGAGTCTCCGAGCGCGGTAACCGCGCGCGAAGCGCGAGTGTAGCGCCGGGTCTTCAGACCCGCGCTTCTTTCTTCCATGTAGCGCTGGCTTTCATGCCAGCTCTTCTCTTGGCGCAGGATCGCCGCTGACCACAGACTGTCCCCGGCTGTGTCGCGCCGGCTTCTTGCCCTGAGCCCGCCGAAGAATCCCGCCACCTTTCTGGGCTTTGCTAGGATCAAACACCCACGTCATTCCGAACGGAGTCCGCGAAGTGAGGAATCCCTCTTCCCGACCAAACACGCACCCCACGCTCGATCTCAACATCCTCCCCCTCACCACTAATCGCCGCCGCCATCCAACACGCCAAACGTGCCGGCGCTCCCGCCGTCGAAGCCCATCCCCCCGACGCCACCCTCAGCCCTAGCGCGACCAGCACCGGCTACCTCTCCACGTTCCTTCGCGCCGGCTTCAAAATTGTTGCTCGTCACACGCTTCCACGCCCCATCCTGCGGTATGCTTTCCCTTCTTCCAAAGGAGCATAAATGTCCCGACCCTCCGCTCTCCTCTCGTCCATTGCGCTTGCTCTCGCCTTCGCTTCATTCGCCGCGAATCCCGGCCAAGCCGCCGACGACATCGTCACCGTCGAATCCGGCAAACTCCAAGGCGCTCTCAACGCCGACGCTTCCGTCCGCCTCTTCAAGGGGATTCCCTTCGCGGCTGCTCCCGTTGGCGAACTCCGCTGGAAAGTGCCACAACCTCCCAATCCGTGGACCGGCGTTCGCCCTGCTGACAAATTCGGCTCCGCCTGCCTCCAGACCGACGTCTTCGGCGACATCTTCTTCCGCGACGCGCAGCCTAGCGAAGACTGCCTCAATCTCAATATCTGGATTCCCGCTAACGCCACTTCCAAAAATCTCCCAGTATTTCTCTGGTTCTACGGCGGTGGCTTTGTCGCCGGCGGCAACTCCGAAAAACGCTACGACGGCGAAGCCCTCGCCAAAAAAGGCGTCATCGTCGTCGAGCCCAACTACCGCCTCGGCGTTTTCGGCTTCTTCTCCTATCCCGAACTCACCAAGGAATCCGGCCACAATTCCTCCGGCAATTACGGTCTCCTCGACCAGTTCGCCGCTTTGCAATGGGTCATCAAGAACATTTCCGCCTTCGGTGGCGACCCGCACAACATCACCATCGGTGGTGAATCCGCCGGCTCCCTCTCCGTCAGCGCGTTAATGGCTTCGCCGCTTTCTCGTGATCTCTTCCAGAAAGCACTCGGCGAAAGTGGCGCTTTCTTCCCCATCGGCCCCGCTGCTGGAATGCAACTCAAGCCCGTCTCCGAGACCGAGCCTCCCAACGTGAAATTCGCGGAATCCCTAGGCTGTAAATCCCTAGCTGAACTCCGCGCCAAGTCCGGCGAAGAACTTCTTCAGGCCGCCGCCAAGCTCAGCCGCGGTATGAACTTCCCCTTCCACCCCAATGTTGACGGCTACTACCTCACCGCCGACGTGCGCACCGTTTTTACGCGTGGCGAGCAAGCGAAAGTCCCCCTCCTTGCCGGCTGGAACTCCGATGAAGGCAAAATCATGGTGCTCATGAATCCTCAGAAGCCCACCGCCGCCTCTTTCGCCGCTCTGGCCCAGGCTCGTTTTGGCTCTGCCTCGACGCAGTTCTTGCAACTCTACCCTGCCGATACCGACCAGGAAGCCGTTCGCTCCGCCCAAGCCTTCTCCGGCGACGATTTCATCGCCTTCTCCACCTGGAAGTGGCTCGACATGCAACGCAGAACCGGCAATGTTCCCGTCTACCAATATCTTTTCGCGCAGGTTCCCAAAACCAAGCCCGGCGCCATGATCGGTCCTCTCCCCGCAATCGAGGCAGGCTCCAAACACGCCGGCGAAATCGAATATGTCTTCCAGACCTTGAAATCCCAGGAAGGCGTCACCTGGGCCGACGATGACTTCACTGTCTCCGAGCTCATGGCCAACTACTGGGTCAACTTCATCAAGACCGGCAATCCCAACGGCCCCGGCCTACCGAATTGGCCTGCTTCCTCTAAAACCGACGGCTACCAGGTTATGCACCTCGTTGACTCCGACTCCCACGCCGCCCTCGACACTCTGCTCCCACGCTACAGATTCCTCGACGCTCATCCCCCTGCGCCACTGCCGCCACCAAAATAGCTGCTGCTCCGAACCGGGATCTTTAAACCTTATACTCTTCACCTTATACGGGTTTACTGTTTCACTCTTCCACTGTTCTACTCTCTTCGCTCTGTCGTCCAGCCTGTCCCTGCCCCTCAGTCCTATTGCCTCTTTCCCTCCCGCTTGCTACATTCCCCCCGGTCCCCAGACCCTCTCCCGGTACCCTGCACCCGGCGTGTGTCCCGCCGCGCAAAACGCTCCGCCCATACCGTTTTGCTCCCGTCGTGTGCCGCAATCTTGATTAGGGGGAATCCATGAAGCCTTGTTCTTTCGTTCGTGCGGTCCTGTTTACTTTTCTCGCGGCAACGCTTGCCTGTTCCGCCGCCTTCTCCAAAACCCTCCTGGTTGGCAACAGCAAAATCGATTGCCCCACTGCTACCTTCCCCAGAATTCAAGACGCCGTAAACGCCGCGTCTCCCGGCGACGTCATCCACGTCTGCAAGGGTACCTACGTCGAACAAGTTTCCATCCACATTCCTCTCACCATCGCTGCGGACAACGGCGCCGTCCTCATGCCTTCCAACATGCAATCCAACACCACCAGTCTCTTTGACGCCGCGCCTCTCGCCGTAGCCCTCCTTGTCTCCGACGCCACCGACGTCACCATACACGGTCTCATCGTCGACGGCGCAAACAACGGCATCTCCGGCTGCTCTCCCGATCTTTTTGGTATTGCCTTTCAGAACGCTTCCGGTACCGTTCGCCGCACCACCGTACGCAATTTCAAATTAACCGGCGCGAATCTCATCGGCTGTCAGTCCGGCTCCGGCATCTTCGTGGAAAGCGGAGGCGGGCAAGTCTCCAGCGTTAACGTCGAAACCAACTCCATTCACGATTTTCAGAAAAACGGCATCACCGCTGATGAAGTCGGCACCTCCGTTCTCATTCGCGCCAACACCGTCACTGGCCTCGGTCCCACCACCGGCGCGGCGCAAAACGGCATTCAAATCGGCTTCGGTGCCGCCGGCGCGATCCGCAACAACACCGTCAGCAATAACGTCTGGTCTCCCTGCACCGCCGTCGCCACCTGCACCGCTGTGGCCACCAATATTCTCGTGACGCAATCCGACGGCATCATCATCTCCGGCAACGACGTCAATGTCAGCCAGGTCGGCATCTTTGTCGACGGCAACTCCGCCACCGTCACCGGCAACGACACTTCCGCCGATTCTGTCTTCGACGGCATCCGCCTTGAAGGCAGTGACAATACGGCGCGCTCGAACACCGTAGTCAACGCGGGCGAAGCCGGCATCTACCTCGACGGCAACAACAACGTCATCCGCAACAACACCATCACCGAAACCTCCGTCGGCATCCTGAAAACGACTGCCTCCACCGGCAGCCTCATCCAGAACAACTCTATTTTCGACTCCATCATCACCATCCAGGACCCGCCGGCCGTCAACCTGGCCAAACTAATCAAGCCCGTCCGCTAACCTGAGAACGCAGCCTCGTGGCTGTCACGAAATTGAGATCATTGTCATTCCGAGCGAAGCAAGGAACCCGCTCGGGTGCCCCATCCTTTCCGCGCAGTTTGCAGAAAGGGTGGGTCTTCTCTTCGCTGTTGCTCTTTCACCTTACCTATTTCGTTCCGTCGTCCTCCACCAACGCATAACTCACAAACGCAAACCTCTTCCCATCCGGCGACCACGACGGCACGTTGATCGTCCCCTGCCCTCCAAACAACTTCGCCGCCACACGCACCTTCCCATCCTTTATGTCCATCATTCGCAGCACGACATCCTTGTTCTCCGGATGCCCCTCCACCGTTCGGTCGAATGTCAAGAACACCATCTTCTGTCCATCCGGCGAAAAATGGGGAAACCAGTCATTCGCATCGTCAAACGTCACCTGCGTCTGCTCGCTCCCATCCGCTCTCATCTTCCAAATGTGCATCTGCCCCGTCCGCACCGAATTAAAGTAAATCCACTGCCCGTCAGGCGTGTACTCCGGCCCATCATCTAATCCCTTCGCCGTTGTCAGCTGATGTTCGTCTCCGCCTTCTGTCGATATCGTGTAAATATCAAACTCCCCATTCCTCTGCCCCACAAACGCCAACGTCTTTCCATCCGGCGACCATCCATGCCAATACGACGGCGCATTCTTCGTAATCCGCCGCGGCGTCCCTCCCTCGATTGGCAAAATGTAGATCAGAGATTCATGCTCTTCCTGTGAATTGTCGCTAACCACCAGCCACTTCCCATCCGGCGAAATCCCATGATCGTTGTTACATCTCACCGCCAATCCCGTATCCAGAATAGTGGTCGCGCCGCCGTCCACCGAAATCGTCTCAATCCTTCCATTCCTGTTGAACAGCAACCGCTTCCCGTCTGGCATCCAGTTCGGTGCCTCAAACCGCCCCTCCGCGACATAGATCGCCCGCCGGTCATACGCCCCTCCGTCACTAACCTCCAGCATGCTGTACAGCTTCGGCGTCGCCTTTGCCTTTTCCGCCATGCCGAGCGCAGCGAGGGATCTCTCTTCCTTCAACTCCACGCCCGAAAACTTTGCCGTCTCCATCACGCTGTCGTCGTGACTGCACACCCCGATCCCTACATAAAACGGCTCCGTCAGCACAATCTTTCCCGTCGCCCCCGCCAACGTGAACTTCCCATCCGTCCCCGCCACCCACATCCGAAAGTAGTCCCCTTCCTTCACGATTCGCACCCGTTTCGGCGCAATCGACACGTTCGCCTGCACCTCCCGGGTGTCCGCGCCGCGTTCCTCCCGGAACTGCAGCGAGGTCAGCCCGCTCCCGTGCACCGCCACGTCCGCATACACCGAATCCTCTTCCAGATTCTGCCGAACCATCAGCACCGCCTTGCGATGCGCATTCTTTCCCTCTCCCACAAACGAAATGTCCGCCGTTAACGACGCATTCGGCCCCTTCACCTTCTTCCACACAAACTGGAACGCGTCCTTCCCAAACCACATGTTCTCGCCGCTTCCCGACAACGTATACATTCCCGTCCCCGCTTCGAACGCCGCGCTCCCCGCCTGCGCCACCTTCCCCACATCTCCATGTCCCTCAAAACTCCCTACTGCCTGTCCTTGCGCTATCCCGCACATTCCTAGGGCAAAAATTGCAATTACCGCGCAAATCGTCGCCGCTTGTCTCACCGTTCACCTCGTCCGCAGAATCATGAGGGTGCCCCATCCTTTCTGCGTAGTTTGCAGAAAGGATGGGGCTTCTCTTCGTCTATACGGTTTTACTGTTCCACTCTTCCACTTCACTTAACTACTTCTCGAATCTTCCGGTCGAACTCCGCTGGCAATCCCTCGCTCTTTGAATACGGCCCCGGCACATACCCTCGCGAACTCACTCCCTTCTGCGACTGCTCCGTAATCCACCAATCTTCTCGATTCGTCAAATCCCAAAATTCCACCGCATCATCCCCGCAGAAATCCTCCTTCGTCATCTCCGCCGGATGAAACAGCCATTCCGTCTCCACTTCCGTCCGGTCCACCGCTTTCGGCCACAGCCGGTGCACCATCACGTAATCGGGATGGAAACTCAAAAACAGGTTCGGGTACACCGCGTAGTACAGCACCACCTTCCTCTGCTCCTCGTTCAAGCCCGGCAGAAAATCCCGCCGCCTCACTCCATCCACGCTCATCGTTTCCGCTCCGCCACGAAACTCCATCGAGCCGCCAACATACCCGTCATGCGAAGGATCATTGTCCCCGCTCATGTAATTCGTCACCTTGTTCAGCGCCGGATGCAAGATCGGGCAGTGCAGGCACTCGTTATAGTTCTCTACGATCAACTTCCAGTTCGACTTCACCTCGTATCGTTCGTGTTTGTACCGTCGCAATTCACTCATCCGCCAAGCCGCAAATTTCTCCGGCAAATCTCCCAACTGCTCCTTCAATGTCCGCCTCGGTTCGCTTGCCAGGTTTACGAAGATGTTGCCTTCCCACTCCTCCGCCCCCACTCCCCGCAGCGGATAATCTTCTTTCCGGAATCCATCGCCCTCCATATGCGGTGATGCTAACAGCCTCCCGTCCAGCCCATACGTCCACGCATGATACGGGCACTGAATCCTCCCGGAAAACTCGCCTTTTTCCGCCGCACAAATCTGTGTTCCCCGGTGGCGGCATACGTTGTAAAACGCGCGTACCGTCCCGCTCTCTTCTCGAGTCACGATCACGCTCTCGCCTACGACATGTGCCAGAAAATACTGCCCGGCCTTCTCGACCTGCTCGCTTCTCCCCACGCACACCCACATCCCGAAATAGAATCGCTCCATCTCCTCGCGAAAGAGTCCAGGGTCCGCATAATACTTCCCCTCCAATGTCTTCATCTGCATCGCCTCACCTTTCGCTACCGCCGCCCGGCATGTCTTGCCCAGGTTCCTTCTCAAAACCGGCAAGCTATGCCGCGCTATTCCAAGAACTCTCTCATCTCTCCCTCCCGTTCCGACCGGCAATTGACTTTGTTCTTCTCGTCCGCACCGCGCTGTGTGGCATGCCATTTGCCTCATCTCACCCGGAGCAGCGGCATTAAAGCTTTCCTGCTCCATGCCGATGCTATAAACGAATGGGGGCGCGCTCCGCGTCGCAACCGCGCTAGCCGACTATCGTAAGGAGTCACTCATGTCTGTCTCGGGTATCACCAGCAGTCTGTTCCAGCTTCTCGATCCTTCGTCCCTTCAATCCAATTCGCATTCCTTCAAAAAGGAATTCCAGCAACTCGGCCAGGACCTTCAGTCCGGCAACCTCGCCCAGGCACAAGCCAATTTCGCCGCTCTTCAGCCCCCTACCCCTCCCGTCTCCTCCTCTAGCCAATCTTCGTCCAACTCCCTCGCCTCCGCTTTCAGCCAACTCTCGAACGATCTTCAATCGGGCAATCTTTCTGCGGCCCAGCAGGACTACTCCAACATCCAGACCGACCTCCAACAATCTGCGTCCGTCTCTGGTTTACATCACCACCACCATCACCATCACGTGGAATCCTCTCAGGATTCTTCTCAGGACTCTTCACAAATCTCGCTGTCTTCTCTTTTCTCTCAGCTCGGCCAGGCACTTCAGTCTGGCAATCTCTCCGCTGCCCAATCCGCCTACACTTCGCTTCGGCAAGAGTTTGCGCAGTTTGCGCCTGGGGCCTCCACATCCACCTCGAGCCCCACTTCTGCTGGTTCCTCTGCCTCAATCAACCTCACTGCCTGACACTTTCACCCTCCGAATGCCAAGGCCAATTCGCCCTGGTCTTGGCATTCATTTGTCTGTCCGATATTGCAGCACCCTCCGTCCCATCACCCCCGCCGACAACCTCCTCAGCCGGTACTGAAACGGCCGCGGCCCTCTGCCCACTCGACATTCCTCCAGCCGGTAGAACACATCGTCAACGCGCACAATCTTCGGCGGATCCCACTCCTCTTTTCTCCGGCTAGCCCAGATCTCCAGAATCTCGTCCGCTCCATCCGTTTGCGGTCGCAATTCGTCGGCCACGTCCTGCAGGCCCGCCACCATTACTCGTTCCCGCAGGGTACCGGCGATTGACTTGGCGTGTTCCTTCACCTGCGCACCTACTCGCTCATCGCTCGGCGCCCAAATTGCCCCGAAAGTCTTCCCAACTACCCATAGCGGCAAGCTTCCATAGGCCTTCTCTGTAAATGCCGCCGCACACATCCGCACCGCGCCTTCCACAAAAA
>Ga0207780_1000116_pt1 | contig 20134 bp, 14 predicted proteins | sample LuqExpMetageno45_FD_187803 | JGI IMG/M metagenome (GOLD analysis project Ga0207780, IMG submission 187803) | Tropical forest soil microbial communities from Luquillo Experimental Forest, Puerto Rico - Sample 45 (SPAdes) | ecosystem: Environmental > Terrestrial > Soil > Tropical forest ...
GTTCCGACCTGCCCGCCGCGCCGGTGCCGTCGAGCGACACGGTCTATCTCACCGTTGTCGATCGTGACCGCATGGCTGTGTCGTTCATCAACACTCTGTTCTCAAGCTTCGGATCCGGTGTCTGCACCGAGAAGAGCGGCATCCTGCTTACCAATCGCGGCGCGTGTTTCTCGCTGCAGGGGGACCATCCGAACACCTTTGCTCCCGGCAAGCGTCCGATGCACACCATCATCCCGGCGCTCGGTATGAAGAACGGCCGCTGCGAAATGAGCTTCGGCGTCATGGGCGCGCATTACCAGCCCATGGGCCACGTGCAAATCGTCCTGAACATGCTCGATTACGGCATGGACGTGCAGCAGGCGATCGATTCTCCGCGCTTCTTCTTCGAAGGCGAAACAGTCGAGGTCGAAACGGGCACGCCGACGGTGACTATCGAAGGGCTACGCGCGCGCGGCCATCGCGTCGATACGGCGAAGACCCCGTGGGGCGGCGCGCAGACGATCAAGATCGATTGGGATCGCGGTGTGTTGATCGCCGGTTCCGATCCGCGCAAGGACGGCTGCGCGCTGGGGTATTAATAAACTAGACGGGTCCTGCGACGGCCCGATAAGACGCGGCCGCTTCCGCCGGCTCGGCGCGTCGGCGCGCGCGTCTGTGGCGCCCCCGCTTTCGCGGGAACCGCCACAAGCTATCCCTTCCCGCCGCTGATCTTGTCGAGTCGCTTCTGCATCTCGTCGAGCTGGCGCTTGAGGTCTTCCATCTCGTTGCTGGTGCTCGATGCGGGTTTCTCACTTGTCGTGCTGCGAGGCGTGCTCGCGAAGGGCGTGAACATCGTGAACGCCTTCTGGAACATCTCCATGTTCCGCCGCACCTGCTCTTCCATCGATCCGAAACCGACGCCGCCGAAGGCCTGCGCCATCTGGTCGCGGAATTTGCCCTGCTCCTTGCTGAAGGACTGGATCGAGGCTTCGAGGAAATGCGGCACCAGCATCTGCATGCTGTTGCCGTAGAAGCGGATCAATTCGCGCAGGAAGGTGATCGGCAGAAGGCTCTGCCCTTCCTTGTTTTCCTGCTCAAAGATGATCTGCGCCAACACGCTGCGAGTGATGTCCTCACCCGTTTTGGCGTCATAGACGACGAAGTCCTCGCCGTTCTTCACCATCGTGGCGAGGTCTTCCAAGGTGACGTATGTGGATGTGCCCGTATTGTAGAGTCGCCGGTTCGCGTATTTCTTGATTGTGACCGGCTCTTTCTCTTCTGCCATGGTCGTCTCAACCCCCTGCCCAGGTTGTAAGCATAAGCCTATTCGTCCGCCCGGGGCCAATACTTTGTGGCAGCGCGATAGGGCTTCCGGCGACCTCCCCCTGCTTGCGCGAAGGACCGAAAAGCCCCAATTCCTCAGGAGTATTCCTGAGGTGTCGCCTTGTTGACAGCCCTGCTGCGTCCTTCAAGGATGCGGCAGTGCCGAAAAAGCCCGCCCCCGACCGCAACAGGAGTTTCCGATGAAAGACGATATCGTCATTGTCAGCGCCACCCGAACGCCGGTCGGCGCCTTCAACGGTGCCTTTGCCAACCTCCCGGCGCACGAATTGGGCAAATCCGCCATCAAAGCGGCGATGGAGCGCGCGGGTATCTCGGGTGACCGGGTCAATGAAGTGATCCTGGGCCAGATCCTCACTGCCGGCGAAGGGCAGAATCCGGCGCGGCAGGCTTCGATCGCAGCCGGAATTCCGGTCGAGAGCCCTGCATGGGGCATAAACCAGCTATGCGGTTCGGGCCTGCGCGCGGTGGCGCTCGGCTATCAGCAGATCGCCAATGGCGACGCTGAGATCGTGATCGCCGGCGGGCAGGAGTCGATGAGCATGGCGCCGCACTGCGCGCATCTGCGCAGCGGCACCAAGATGGGCTCGCTCGAGATGGTCGACACGATGATCAAAGATGGCCTGTGGGATGCCTTCAACGGCTATCACATGGGCACCACGGCCGAGAACGTCGCCAAGCAGTGGCAGATCACGCGGCAGATGCAGGACGAATTCGCTGTTGCGTCGCAGAACAAGGCGGAAGCTGCCATGAAGTCTGGCCGCTTCAAGGACGAGATCACGCCGGTCACCATCAAGTCCCGCAAGGGCGACATCGTGGTCGACACCGACGAATATCCGAAGGCGGGCGTGACGATGGATTCGATTGCCAAGCTGCGGCCAGCGTTCGACAAGGAGGGCACCGTCACGGCAGCGAACGCGTCCGGCGTCAATGACGGCGCAGCGGCAGTCGTGCTGATGAAGGCGAGCGAGGCGGCCAAGCTCGGCCGCACGCCGCTCGCCCGGATCGTGTCCTGGGGCCAGGCGGGCGTCGACCCCAAGATCATGGGCACGGGTCCGATCCCGGCCTCGCGGGCCGCGCTGAAGAAGGCCGGCTGGAAGACCGACGATCTCGACCTGATCGAGGCGAACGAAGCCTTCGCCGCGCAGGCCTGCGCGGTGAACAAGGACCTCGGCTGGGATACGTCGAAAGTGAACGTGAACGGCGGCGCGATCGCGCTCGGTCATCCGATCGGCGCGTCCGGTGCGCGCGTGCTGGTGACGCTGCTGTATGAAATGCAGAAGCGCGACGCGAAGAAAGGCCTCGCCACGCTGTGCATCGGCGGCGGCATGGGCATCGCCATGTGTGTGGAGCGCTAGCTCCATCAAGATCCGGCCGGTGCGCCGGCCGCGAGTCAAACTATACATTATTACAGCCGCATGCCGGGGGACTGCTCCGACGTGCGGCTTTTGATTTTTCGCACGGCGGTATTCCGGAGTTGCGTATTCCGTCTCGCTAAGCTGTCATAGGCGGGACGAAAGCGTCCGGCAGACGGATTGCTTTGAAAGCCGTAAAATTAGGGAGGCGACTCATGGCGCGCGTTGCATTGGTCACCGGCGGAACCCGCGGCATCGGAGCCGCCATCTCAAAGGCAATGCAGAAGGCCGGTTATAACGTTGCGGCGAATTACGGCGGCAACGACGAGGCCGCGCAGAAATTCAAAACCGAGACCGGGATTCCCGTTTTTAAGTGGGATGTCTCGTCGTTCGAGGCCTGCGCCGAGGGTGTCAAAAAGGTCGAGGCTGATCTCGGACCGATCGAAGTGCTGGTCAACAATGCCGGCATCACACGCGACTCGATGTTCCATCGCATGAAGCCGGAGCAGTGGACTGCGGTGATCAACACGAATCTCGGCTCTCTTTTCAACATGACGCGGCAGGTCTGGGACGGTATGCGCGAGCGTAAATTTGGCCGCGTGATCAACATCTCCTCGATCAACGGCCAGAAAGGGCAGATGGGGCAGAGCAATTATTCGGCCTCGAAAGCGGGCGAACTCGGTTTCACCAAGGCGCTGGCGCAGGAAGGCGCGCGTGCCGGCATCACCGTCAATGCCATTTGCCCGGGCTACATCAATACCGAGATGGTGCAGGTGGTGCCGAAGGAGGTGCTGGAAAAGAGCATCCTGCCGCAGATTCCGATCGGCCGGCTGGGCGAACCCGAGGAGATCGCACGCTGCGTCGTGTTTCTTGCTGCCGACGATGCCGGGCTGATTACCGGCGCGACCATCAGCGCTAACGGCGGGCAGTATTACGTCTAACTGCCGCGTCCGCGCTGAACTATAAATCGCGCCACCCCGCGCGGGCGAAGGGGGGTGGGCTCCGGTGTTACCCGCATCGGCTCCGGACGCCGTCCGGAACTCGAGAGCTTCCATTAGCGCACGCTGACGATGGAAAGTGCCGTGGCGCGGATCGCTACGGACGAGCCGATAGAGCTTGCGCCTTCCGTCAACCCCGCCGTGGCGTGACCCATCGAAGGGCACACGAGCGATGAATGCGGGTTGTCTCGCCGCGACTGCTGGCCTGGATCGCGCGCGCGGGCTTCATCGGCCATCCTTGGCGGGGTGGCGCCGTCGGTCGCGTTAAGCGGGCGCGGGCATCCGGTCGGGACGGTCAGTGCGATGATCGCGCGCTCTTGCGCCAGCCGTTAGGCGGCGGTCTCGCGGTCGTGATCGCGGTCGGGCTTCTCTGCATCGCCGCGAATGTCTACGGGCTACGGCCAACGATTGGCGGGGACTCGCGCAGCGTACCTCCCTCGGCATTGCAGGGCAGCGGACTCGCTATCCTGCACGGCACGATCGGTTTTCTCGCGCGCTCCCTTGTATTCATTCTGATCGGATGTTTTCTCATTTTCGTCGCGTGGCATACCAATGCACGCGAGGCGACCGGATTCGGCGGCGCTCTGCTTACGCTGCGTTCGGAACGGTACCGGAATCTACTTTTATTGATTGCGGCCGCTGGGCCGTTGGCGTTCGGATTATTGGGCGCGTCGGAGGGCTTCGGCCGGGCCGAAAACCTGCCGTCCTCCGCCGTACGGGCGAAGATGAACAAGATGAACGGCGAATTCTAAATCACGTCTGCGCGAGCAAACTCTGGCGCCGCGCCGCACAGCCCTGCCGCGATCTGCTCGCCGGCAACGATGGCGCAGACGGCGAAGATGGCGCGCCGGGCGAGCCGCCATTCGTTCCGCTCGCCCCGGCGCGCGTGCATGACCAACTGTTGAGCCGCGATTTTCTGCATTCTCTCCAGATTCGTGGGCGTCAGCACGCCGCTGCGGGAGAGACGCGCGCAGGCAAGGTCAAAAGCCCGACCCATAGCCTGCACTGCATCCTCATCAAGACCGTATTGCTCGGCCGTACGCATGTGCCACCTGTGACGATCTTGAAAACTGTGGCGTGCCCCATCTTGTTCCGGCCTCATTCCCGTACAGTAATTCCGGAGTGTCACGTCTTCGTGCCGTGTTTTCACGAAAACGCCCAGGCAACTCACATCGTCGCGCCCAAGGAACTTTGCGGAGAGGGGCCAGTTGTTTCTGTGGAACCCAACGGAGTTGGCGGGGAAGTGTTATGGCTGATGTGTTCGAGGCCTTTAAGGAAAGCTTCTCGTCGCGCAGAAGCGTCGAGATGAGCTTGCAGGAGTACCTCGAAGGGTGCCGTAACGATCCAGGCATGTACGCCAACGTGGCGGAGCGCATGCTGACCGCGATCGGAGTGCCGACCGTCCTTGATACATCGCGCGACGCGCGGCTTGGACGAATCTTTCAAAATCGCGCGATGAAGATTTATCCGTATTTTAAAGATTTCTACGGGATGGAAGAGACGATCGAGCGCATCGTCGGCTTCCTGCGGCATGCGGCGCAAGGTCTCGAAGAGCGGAAGCAGATCCTCTACCTCCTCGGTCCGGTCGGCGGCGGCAAATCATCGCTCGCCGAGCGCTTGAAGGAATTGATGGAGGAGCGGCCGATCTATGTGCTCAAGGCGGGCGACAAGATCAGCCCGGTCTATGAGAGCCCCCTCGGCCTGTTCGATCCCGTCCGGCAGGGCCCCGTGCTCGAGGGCGACTACGGCATCCCGCGCCGGCGTCTCACCGGCCCGTGCTCCGGCTGGGCGGTGAAGCGGCTCGACGAGTTCGGCGGCGACATTGCCAAGTTCAGCGTGGTGAAGATGCAGCCGTCGCGGTTGCGCAAGATCGGCATCGCCAAGACCGAGCCGAGCGACGAGAATAACCAGGACGTTTCCTCGCTCATCGGCAAGGTCGATATCCGTAAGCTCGAATTCTACATGCAGGACGATGCGGATGCGTATTCGTATTCGGGCGGACTCAACATCACGACGCAGGGGCTGCTCGAATTCGTCGAGATGTTCAAGGCGCCGTTGAAGATGCTGCATCCGCTCCTCACGGCGACGCAGGAAGGCAACTACATGGGCTCCGAGAACATCGGCGCCATGCCTTACCAGGGTCTCATCCTCGCGCACTCCAATGAAGCCGAGTGGAAGAGCTTCAAGTCGAACCGCAACAACGAGGCGTTCCTCGACCGCATGAGCGTGGTCAAGGTGCCGTACTGCCTGCGCGTCGACGAAGAGGTGAAGATCTACGACAAGCTGTTGAGCCAGTCCGAGCTCGCTGACGCGACCTGCGCGCCCGGCACGCTCGAGATGATGGCGCGGTTCTCGGTGCTGAGCCGCCTGAAGCCGCACGAGAATTCGTCGCTGTTCGCGAAAATGCGCGTCTACAATGGCGAGAGTCTCAAAGACACCGACCCGCAAGCGAAGACCATGCGCGAGTACCGCGACACGGCCGGCGTCGACGAAGGCATGACGGGGCTGTCCACGCGCTTCGCCTACAAGACTCTGTCGGAAACGCTCAATTTCGACACGGAAGAGGTCGCCGCCGATCCGGTGCACCTAATGTACGTGCTCGAGATGGCGGTCCGCCGCGAGCAATTCCCGGAAGAGCAGGAGAAGCAGTATCTCGCCTACATCAAGGACGAGCTGGCGCCGCGCTATGCCGAGTACATCGGCAAGGAGATCCAGAAGGCGTATCTGGAATCCTACGACGACTACGGCCAGAACCTGTTCGACCGCTACATCGCCTACGCCGATGCCTGGGTCGAGAACCAGGACTTCAAAGATCCTGATACCGGGCAGATTCTCGACCGGCAGATGCTCGACGCCGAGTTGTCGAAGACAGAGAAGCCGGCCGGCATCGCCAATCCGAAGGACTTCCGCAACGAGGTGGTGAAGTACGCCCTGCGCCAGCGCGCCGAGAAAGGCGGCAAGAACCCACGCTGGACGGTGTACGAGAAGATCCGGGAAGTGATCGAGGAACGCATGTTCTCGCAGGTCGAAGAACTGCTGCCGGTGATTTCTTTCGGGACCAAGAAGGACTCCGAGAGTGCGGAAAAGCACCAGGCGTTCCTCGAACGCATGGTCGCACACGGCTATACTGAACGGCAGGTGCGCCGCCTGGTCGAGTGGTACATGCGGGTCAAGAAGGCTGGGTGACGGCCATCAGTCGATCGCGTGGAGGCCGTCACTCATGATGTACGTCATCGATCGACGTCTCAATCCGCAGGGCAGGAGCCTCGGCAACCGGCAGCGCTTCATCCGCCGCGCGCGCGAGCAGATCCGCGAGGCGATCAAGGAGAAGCTGCGCGAGCGCAGCATCGAGGACGTCGCCTCCGGCGAGGATGTCGTAATTTCCTCGGACGGCATCCATGAGCCGCGCTTCACCCGCGATGCGCAGGCCGGGCATCAAGAGCGCATCCTTCCCGGCAATAAAGAATATGTCGAAGGCGATCGCATTCCGAAACCGCATGGCGGCGTCGGTCAGGGCGGCAAGGCGAGCGCGGACGGCGACGGCGAGGATCGCTTCACATTCGCGCTCACCCGCGAAGAGTTCTTGGACCTGTTCTTCGAGGACCTCCAGCTGCCCGATCTGGTCAAGCGCAAGTTCAAGGCCGAAAAGAGTCTGAAGGCGCAGCGCGCGGGCTATTCGATGACAGGCACGCCGAATCGGCTGAGTCTGCTACGCACGATGCGCCGCTCTCTCGCCCGCCGAGTCGCGCTCGGGCGGCCGAGCGCCAAGATGATCGCCGAGCTGGAGGATCGCCGCGCCGCGCTGATCCGCGGCGACATCGAACCTCCTCAGGGGCGCAGCCGGGACGACGAACTCGCCGAACTTGAAGAGATGCTTGACCAGGCGATCCGGCGGCGGGCGCGCATCGCCTTCATCGATCCGATCGATCTGCGCTTCCGCCGTTACGAGCACGTACCGCAGCCGATTGCGCAGGCGGTGATGTTCTGTCTGATGGACGTGTCCGCTTCGATGGACGAGGCAATGAAGGATCTCGCCAAGCGTTTCTTCATGCTGCTGCACCTGTTCCTGCAGCGCCGCTACGAGCAGGTCGAGATCGTCTTCATCCGCCACACGCATCACGCGCAGGAGGTCGACGAGCAGACCTTCTTCTACAGCCGCGAGACCGGCGGCACGGTGGTCTCGTCAGCCTTCGATGAGATGCTGCGGGTCGTCCAGGCGCGCTATCCGACCCGCGACTGGAATATCTACGTCGCACAGGCGAGCGACGGCGATGACATCCCCTCCGACGTGCCGCGCTGCCGCGAATTGCTCACCGAGAAGATTCTGCCGATCAGCCAGTACATGGCCTATGTCGAGATCGGCCGGCAGGGTCCGCCACTCGGCCTCGGCGGCGAAAGCGACCTGTGGAGCGGCTACAGCGCGCTGCTTCCCGATCATCCGAACTTCGCGATGCGCACGGTGCGCGAGGCGCGCGACATCTATCCGGTGTTCCGCGGCCTGTTCAGCAAGGAGCGCGTCGAGGTATGAGCCAGCTCCTGTACGAGGGCGCCGACTGGGATTTCGACAAGCTGCAGCGCGCTTATGACGCGATCGAGCGCATCGGTGCCGGCGAGCTCGGGCTCGAGATCTACCGCAATCAGATCGAGGTGATCACCGCCGAACAGATGCTCGATGCCTATGCCGGTATCGGCATGCCCATCATGTATAAGCATTGGTCCGTCGGTAAGCGCTTTGCGCAGAACGAGATGCTTTATCGCAAGGGCCTGCGCGGGCTTGCGCTGGAAATGGTGATCAATTCAAACCCGAGCATCTGCTACGTCATGGAAGAGAACACCATGACCATGCAGGCGACGGTGCTCGCGCATGCCGCCATCGGCCACAATCATTTCTTCAAGGTCAACCAGACTTTCCGTTCGCGGACCGACGCCGACGCCATCCTCGACTACATGAGCTTCGCGCGCGATTTCGTCTCGGATTGCGAAGAGCGCTATGGCGTGCGCGCGGTCGAGCGCGTTCTCGACGCGGCGCACGCGCTCGGCGACCAGGGCGTCAACCGCTCAGGCCGACGCGCCCGGCCGCAAATCGCGAAGGAACGCGCCCGCGCCATTAAGCGAATGGAGGAAGAACGGAGTTCCTACAACGATCTCTGGCGCACCGTGCCGAAGAAAGATAGTGCGGAGCAGTCCGGCGACCTCGACGAACGCGCCGCCCGCGCGAGCCTCGGTCTGCCGGAGGAGAACATCCTCTATTTCCTCGAAAAGCACGCGCCACGGCTGAAGAATTGGGAACGCGAACTGCTCCGCATCGTGCGCAATGTCGCGACCTATTTCGAGCCCCAGCGGCAGACCAAGATGATGAACGAGGGCTGCGCCTGCTGGTGCCACTATAAGATCATGAACATCTTGCACGAGCGCGGCCAGATCGACGACTCGGCGATGCTCGAATTCCTGCACCTGCATTCGAGCGTGATCTTCCAGCCGGAATTCGACGATCATCGCTTCAGCGGCATCAATCCCTACGCGCTCGGTTTTGCGATGGTGTGTGACATCGAGCGCATTTGCACCGCGCCGACAGAAGAAGACGAAGAGTGGTTCCCGGATGTTGCCGGCAACGGCGAGCCGGTCGAGACATTGAAGCGCGCCTGGGCCGACTTCCGCGACGAGAGTTTCGTGCGGCAGTATCTATCACCGCGCGTCATACGCGACTTCCATCTCTTCAAGCTCGATGATCTCGGCGAGAGTCCGGAGTTGCTCGTTGATGCGATCCACAATCTCAACGGCTACCGCCGCATCCGCAAGGCGCTCGCCGCGAGCTATGATGCCGCCGCCGATCTGCCATCGATCGAGATCGTCGACGTCGACATGCACGGCGACCGCCGCCTGGTGCTGCAGCATGTCGTGCGGCAAGGCCGCGTGCTCGATGCGCTGGAGACGCGCCGCGTGCTCCGCCACATCGCGACCCTGTGGGGCCACTCGATCGTGCTGCGCGAGGTCGACTACGAGACCGGGCGCGCCTTCGCCGAGCACGGCGCTTCGGCCGGCGCGTTCTAAATCCGTCAACCATCCGTGCATTTCCTGCCGGCGACGCGCAGGCGTTGAGCAAGGTCAATGCCACCACGAACGGCAGTGGTACTCTGGACCTCGAACAACAGAAAGTGCGGAGCACGCCATGGAAACTCCGGTCGAACTCGATTTCCAAGGCATGGATGCAAAGCCGGCGATCCGCGACTCAATCGACAAACAGATCGCGCAATTGGAAGAACGGTACGGACGCGTTACCGCCGGCCGCATCGTCGTGAAAGGGCCCGGCGCGCATCACCGCACCGGCGGGCTCTATGAAATCAACATTCGTCTGGCGCTGCCGGATGGGCGCGAAGTCAACGTCGCGCGTACACCGCACGCGGACGAGCGGCATGCCGATTTGAATTTTGCGCTCAACGATGCGTTCAAGCGCGCACGCCGTCAGTTGCAGGATCAGATCGACCGCATGCAGGGGAACGTAAAAGCACACGCGAAACCGTGATGCGCGCCCTCCTGGTCCGATAGACCCGCATGTCCGTCCGCAATCTCGACCGCATGTTCAACCCGCGCTCGGTTGCGGTGATCGGCGCGTCGGACCGGCCGCATTCGGTTGGCTCCGCGCTTATGCGCAATCTGCTCGAGGCGGGATTCAACGGTCCGATCGTGCCGATCAATCCGCATGCGCGAGCGGTGCACGGCACCCTTGCCTATGCGGACGTTGCGAGCCTCCCGATCACGCCCGATCTTGCGCTGATCGCGACGCCGCCGGAGACGATTGCGCCGCTGGTGAGCGAACTCGGCGCACGCGGCACGCGCGCGGCGGTGATCCTGACCGCCGGCTTTGCCGAAGGCGAAGCGAGGGTTGGGCGCGAGCGAGCGCAGCAACTGCTTGAAGCGGCGCGCCCGAACCTGCTGCGGATCGTCGGGCCGAACTGTCTCGGCATCGCCGTTCCGGGCATCGGTCTCAATGCGACCTTCGCGCCCGCGCGCATGCTGGCGGGAAACATCGCATTTCTCACGCAATCGGGCGCGATGGCGACGACGGTGCTCGACTGGGCGCTGCCGCGCGGCATCGGCTTCTCAGCCGTCGTGTCGATGGGCGACATGGCCGACGTCGATTTCGGCGACCTGCTCGACTATTTCGCGGTCGATGAGAGCACCCGCGCGATCCTCATATATGCGGAAGCCGTCACGCATGCGCGCAAATTCATGTCGGCGGCGCGCCGTGCCGCGCGCGTCAAACCAGTGATCGTGGTGAAGAGCGGCCGAGCCGCGGAAGGTGCGCGCGCGGCAAGCTCGCACACCGGCGCGCTTGCCGGCGCCGACGTCGTCTATGAGGCCGCGTTCCGCCGCGCCGGCATGTTGCGCGTCAATGAGATGGAGGAGTTGTTCGATGCCGCCGCGACGCTCGCGCGCATGAGCGAAGTGAGCGGCAATCGTCTTGCGATCGTGACGAATGGCGGGGGCGCCGGTGTGCTCGCGACCGACCGGCTGATCGCGGAAGGCGGCAGGCTCGCGGAATTGAGTGCGGAGACGATCGCCAAACTCAATTTCGTGCTGCCGCCGACATGGAGCCACGCCAATCCGATCGACATCATCGGTGATGCCGATGCCACGCGTTACCGGAAGACAGTCGAGATCGCGATGCAGGACCGCGGCGTCGATGCGCTGCTCGTCTCCTATTGCGCGACCGCGATCGTCTCCGCCGAAGACGCCGCGCAGGGCCTCATCGACGCCGTTGCGAACAGGACGACGGCCAAGAACGTGTTCGCCGCCTGGATGGGCCAGGCGACGCTCGCCGAAGGCCGCAAGCGGCTGTTTGAGGCCAGCATCCCCGATTTCGAGACGCCGGAGCGCGCGGTGCGCGCCTTCATGTATCTCGTGCGCTACAAGCAAAATCAGGAGCTACTGCTGGAAACGCCGGCGGCGCTCGCAACAACCGCACCCGCTGATCCGGTGCGTGCGTCCGCTTTGTTGCAGGCAGCGCTCGCCGACGGCCGCGAATGGCTCGATCCGGCCGAGGTCGCGCAGTTCTTCGCCTGCTATGGGATCGCGTTCGCGCGCACCGAAGCGGTGGTAGATGCCGCCGAAGCGGCGCGGGTCGCGGGCGAAACCGGCGGACCGGTCGCGTTGAAAATCCGCTCGCGCGACATCACGCACAAATCCGACGTGGGCGGTGTCGCGCTCGATCTCGCGACGCCCGCCGACGTCGAAGCCGCCGCCCATCGCATGCAGGAACGCGTTGCAAAGGAAAAGCCGAATGCGAAGCTCGAAGGCTTCATCGTGCAGCAGATGGTGCATCGGCCGAGCGCGTATGAGTTGATCGCGGGCGTCACCGCGGATCCGACGTTTGGCCCGGTGATCTTGTTCGGCCGCGGCGGCACCGCGGTCGAGATCGTCGCCGACAAGTCGCTTGAACTGCCGCCGCTGAACACGGCGCTCGCTCGCGCGCAGATCGAGCGCACGCGCATTGCTGCGCTGCTGCACGGCTATCGCGATCGTCCCGCCGCCGACATCGACGGCGTGGTCAATGTGTTGATGCAGCTCAGCCGCATCGTCTGCGAGCACGCCGAGGTCGCCGAAATCGATATCAATCCGCTGCTATGCGACCCCGCCGGCGTGATCGGAGTCGATGGCCGTATCCGCCTGCGCGCATCCGACACACCGGCCGCGGCGCGGCTCGCGATCAGCCCCTATCCGCAGGCGCTGGAATCGCAAATTCGCAACGGCGGCGGCCAGATCTATACGGTGCGGCCGATACGGCCGGAGGACGAGCCGGCTCTGCGCCGCTTCGCCGACGAGGTCGATGCATCCGATCTCTGGCATCCGGCGTTCGCGCTGCTGCGCGAGCGCACGCACGAGACCGCCGCACGCTTGAGCCAGATCGACTATGACCGCGAGATGACGATGCTTGCCTTGGACGGTGAGCGCATTGCCGGGCTCGCGCGCTCGACCTGTGACGCCAATCGCGACGAAGCGGAGGCTGCGGTGATCATCCGCGCCGATCTGCGCGCGCAAAGGCTGGCGACGCGCCTCCTGTCGGCGCTGTTCGACGCGGTGGCGGCGCAGGGCGTCCGCCGGGCCGTGCTGGTCTATCCGGCGGGGCTGACCCAGGTCGACGGGATCGCGGCTGAGCTTGGCTTTGCGGCCGGACCCGACCCGAACGACAGCTCGCGAGTGCGCGCCGTCAAGCCGTTGCGGACTTGATCGGCGTCTTGTTAGCTGTTGCCCCGCCCAAGTCCCGGATCCTCGCCGGGCGTGTCGATGTGAGCACAGCAAATGTCCGATCGCTTCAAAGGCCGCCGCGAAGACAAGCGTTTCGTCACCGGCGCGGGCCGCTACACCAACGATTGGAATCGCGATGACCAAGCTTATGCCGCATTTCGCCGCTCCGAGCGCGCGTATGCGCGGATCACGTCGGTCGATGCAAGCGCGGCGCGAAAGCATCCAGGTGTCATCGCGGTGTTCACCGGCGCGGATGTTGCCGATTTCCCGTTCACAACTCTGCCGCCCATCCAGCCGCCGCCGGGCAAGCGCGGACAGAAACTGCTTGTGCCGGAACGGCCGGTGCTCGCGCGCGATACGGTGCGTTTTGTCGGCGAGGAGATCGCGGTCGTCATCGCCGAGACGGCGGCGTCGGCGCGCGATGCCGCCGATCTGATCGTGGTCGACTACGATGACCTACCTGTCGTCATTGGCTTCGATGCAGCGCTGAAAGCCGACGCGCCTCTGTTGCACGACAACATCCCGGGCAATGTCTGCTTCGAATTCGAATATGGCGACGCGGCGAAGACCGAGGCGGCCTTCGCGCGCGCTTACGGCACGGTGCGCGTGGTCGCCGACAGCCCGCGCGTTGCGCCGACGCCTATGGAAGTGCGCGGCATGCTCTGCGCCTACGACGCCGCAGCCGATCGTTACGAGATCTGGTGCGCCAACCAGGGCAATCCGGAATTCGCGCATCTGCTCTCGATCGTAAGCGGCATTCCGCACGAAAAGGTGCGGGTCAACATGCTAGACGTCGGCGGCGCATTTGGCGCACGCACGGCTCCGTTCCCCGAGTATCCGTTGCTCTTGCATGTCGCCAAGCGCCTCGGCCGGCCAGTGAAGTGGCTATCGACGCGCTCGGAGGATTTCCTCACCGACAACCACGGCCGTGCGGTTTCGCTTGTCGGCGAACTGGCGTTCGACGAGAAAGGCAAATTCCTTGCGATGCGGACAGACTGGCTGTGCGATTCCGGCGCCTATCTCGGACAGGCCGGCGCACTTACCAATTCGATCAACGGCCGGGTGATCGGCGCGGGCGTGTACAAGGTGGAAGCCTTTTACGGCCGGCACCGGCAGGTGATGACCAACACCTCACCGACGAACGCCTATCGCGGCGCGGGGCGCCCAGAGGCGAATTTTATTGTCGAACGGCTGGTCGACGAAGCCGCGGCAAAACTTTGCCTCGATCCGCTCGCGCTGCGCAAACGCAATCTCATTCCGAAGAGCGCGATGCCCTACGACACACCGACCGGCAGCCGCTTCGACAGCGGCGATTTTCCTGCGCTGCTCGACGGCGCGAAAGAGATGTCCGATTGGATGGGCTTCGCGGCCCGCCGCAGGCAGTCGAAAAAGGCAGGCAAGCTGCGGGGCATCGGCTGCGGCATGTTCGTCGAGCCCTCCGGCGGCGGCGGCGCGAAGAAAGACGAGGTCGCGGTGCTATTTCAGAGCGACGGCACCGCGGTGATCCATAACGTCGCCGGCCCGAGCGGTCAGGGACACGAGACGGTGTTTCCCGAAATGCTCGCGCGCTGGCTCGGCATTCCCGCCGAACGCGTCATTTGCAACTCCGGCGACCCGGATGCGCCGCCGCTCGAAGGCGCGCCATCGATTGGCTCGCGCTCTGGATTCTCGCAGGGCAGCGCATACAAGGTCGCGTCCGAAATCATCATCGAGAAGGCGAAGAAGCTCGCCGCCGATATGCTGGAGGCGCACAGCGAGGACATCCTCTTCGCTGACGGCACATTCACGATCGCGGGCACGGATCGTTCCGTCACGATGACGCAGGTGATCGAGCGGTATGCCCCGGACAAGCCGCATCCACTCGACACGCTCACGGAACGTCCCATCTCAATCGCTTTTCCGAGCGGTGCGCATGTCGCGGAGGTGGAGGTCGATCCGGCGACGGGCGTGGTTGATGTCGTGCGCTACGTGGCGGTCGACGATATCGGCAGCGTGCTGAATTCGACGCTTGCCGAGGGCCAGCTCATCGGCGGCGTGATGCAGGGCGCCGGACACGTGTTCGGCGAGGACTGCCGCTACGATCCGGCCGACGGGCAGCTCGTCACCGGCAGTTTCATGGATTACTGCATGCCGCGCGCCGATCTCATCCCGCACATCGAAATGGCCAATCGCAGCGTACCGACGCCGACCAATCCGCTCGGCGCCAAGGGCGTCGGCGAGGCGGGCTCGACGGGTGCGATGGTCGCCTGCTTCAATGCGGTGATGCATGCGTTACGCAGCGCGGGCGTGAGCGCGTTCGATATCCCAGCGACGCCGGCGCGGGTCTGGACGGCGCTCGCGGCGGCAAAGGGCGGGTAGATTTGCCGCGCCTTTGCGTTTTTCAAGTTGTAGTCTAAAGATTATGGACAGCCTGGTGATTTCGCAGGAGCCAACGCGGATACGCTAGCCGCAGGATGGCTTAGATGAATTCAAACTCGCCCTCGCGCCTTAAGAGCTTCCGCATACGCTGCGTATCAACAGCCATTTATCACCCAAAGCGAACATCAGCCCGCGCGCGGCAACTTAAGCGAAAGCGTGGATCGCTCGTAAAGGCAGAAGCATTTGAGCGCGGCGTGAAACGCTGGCTTGTCTCGCTTGCAGCAGAGAAGCTGAATGCATCAATGCTTGGAGGCGCAGATGACTGCACTCGATCCTTCGGTTGAGCTAATGCGGTTGATTAACGCGTACCAAGTGTCTCAGGCGCTGCATGTCGTCGCCTTCCTTGGTGTCGCAGATCAATTGAAGGATGGACCTAGGTCTGCTGATGCTGTGGCGCAGGCGTGTGGGGCGCATCCAAGGTCGCTGTATCGATTGCTGCGTGCTCTGGCTGCGATCGGTGTATTTCACGAGGCCGACGACGGGGAATTCTCACTCACTCCATTGGGTGTCTGCTTGACTAGCGATGCAGACGGTTCGGCGCTTAACTACGCCCGATGGATAGGTACACAAGGCCAGTGGAGGTCTTGGGGCGATCTGCTCCACAGCATCAAATCGGGAGAAAGTGCGTCCCAGTTTACCCACGGGGTAGATGCTTGGACCTATCGCATGCGGCACCCTGAAGAGCAGGCTGTTTTCAACAGCGCTATGACAGGTACCTCGCGCTCTCAAGCACGAGCTGTCCTCGAAGCCTACGATTTCAGCCGGTTTGGTTGCGTGGTGGATGTTGGCGGCGGTCAAGGCCTCTTGCTTAAGGAAATTTTGCTTGCTTGTCCTATGACCCGCGGGATCTTGTTCGACCAGCCACAGACCGTTGCATCGGCAGACCAAGTTCTTGCCCGGGCTGGAATAGGTCAACGCTGCGAAATAGTTGGCGGCAGCTTTTTTGAATCCGTCCCGAAGGACGGTGATGTCTATGTCATGAAGGCCATACTACATGATTGGGACGATCAGACGTCGATTGACATTTTGCGGACTTGCCGTCGATCCATGTCACCTAAAGCGGTTCTCGTTATAATTGAGCGGGTCATCGGTCCGCCAAACGAGAATCCAGAAGGTAAGTTCTCTGATCTGAATATGATGGTGCAGTATGGGGCTTTGGAGCGCACACGTCATGAATTCCAAGAACTTCTAAAAAATGGTGGGTTCGAGGTGACGGAGGTCGTCCCAACCCGGTCCCCCGTAAGCATCATCATTGGGCAACCAATGTAGGTCGAATAATCACGCAGAAAGTAATCCGAAGCTCAGAGCTCTCAGCCTGTCCAAAACCGCCGCATGATCGATGGAACGTTCGCCATAGCGGGAATGGAAACGGGAATGTTCGACAGTTCCAACGACGAGCCGAAAAACGCATCGCCGAATTCGGTTCGCCGAGATGTCGACGGTATCGGGGCCCGAACTCCGGCGTTTTCAAAGACGATGTTGGATATGACAAATGAAATGCCTTCGGGCCTCGCTTCTTGTGCGAGCGATCGAAGACGTTTCATCTCGTCGGCCGCCTCGCCGAAAACCATCATCATTGCTCCTTCAGGGGCGCTTATTTCGCCGACCACCGCGCGGCCTGAATGGATTGTGATCGACACGGGCAACCGCAGGAACCAATCTCCTCCCGACCACGACTGACGGATTTCCGCGAGCTTGCTTTCAATCAAGAGGCACACCCGTAGCGCATCCGTGCTGGCCTCCTGCGAATCGGATCGTACTCCGAACACGGCACCGATGCTCTCGGTCCCAATATGCGTCAGAATTCCTCGGTTGCTGCGCAGAAGCCGTCCGACGAGTTCGACATAACGCGTCAGCGCGTAGAACCGGTCTTCCGGCAAAACGTCCTTGGGCCATGTGGGATTTGAAAAATCGCAGTAGAGGAGAGCGACATCGCGCTCGACGGCGCGCCTAGGCGCCAGCAATCGGAAGTTCTTTTCCTCGGCATAGATCAGCGGGATCAACGAAACGCTTCCTGTCGGCCGTAGCTGGCAGGCAAGACGGACATCGCCTGGAGCGTTGACGCGTTCGAGCGTCTTCCGCTCCACAGGACCCGGTGGCGGACAGAACTGCCGGCCTGCGGAAATCCGCACGCGGCACGTTGAGCACCGTCCTTGACCACCGCACATCGATGCATGCGGGATATGGTACGCCCGACTCGCCTCTAGCACGGTCCAGCCTAACGGCACTTCGATATTGCGACTCGGATAGGAGAGGCGGATGCGCCCGCGGCGACTTTTTTCGATGACGTTTCGAACCGCGCGGGCGATGACCGTCAGGATGACCAGAAAACCATATGCGAGCAGAAGCTGATCTCGCCATCGTTCGATTGCCGCCCTTTGGGCGAGATACGTAGGACTGAAATAATCGAGCTGGAATTCCACTGCGAATGGGCTCACGACGATCTCTCGTCCGAGATTGACGAAGCCGAGCCCGGACAGGACAGGCAAAAGAAGCGCAATCGCAAATAGAACGAACCTTGCCTTCCGGAACAGGGGTGTTCGATTGTAGGCGAACTGGATGCCGAGACAGCCGTGGATCCAGCCGGGTGCGAGCAAACCAAATTGGCGGCCTTGAGCATTCGATAGCCAGAGGCTCCCGACGATATGGGCATAGTCGGGGACACTGTCGAAAAGTGCATAGGAGATGCGAGTCGCAGCGACATGACCAATCAAAAGAACCGGCAGCCACAGTCCGAGCGCTATTCGCAGAAGCTCGGCCGGCGGCAACCGAAGAGTGCGGCGTTGGTACAGACTGTAAATTGCAAGCGAAATGTGTGCGAGACCTGCGCCATACAAAACGACGGTGCCTGGCCAGCTATGCCAAATGAGGACCGATAAGCGGAGTCCCGCCTCGGCCGTATCAAGCGAAATAAGGCCAAGCGCGTGGTTGCTTAAATGCAAGAATACGTACGTGAAAAGAATAAGTCCTGAGATCAAGCGTATTCTGCGCAAGGTCCGCGACACGCTGTGATCGAAAAGCATATAGCGCCGAATAAAACGTTGTTCAGTTGCTGAACACTATAGCTAGCTACGTGTAGATGACTAGGTATACGAGGATCTCATTCGTCGCGCTAACATCAAACGAAGCTAGGCGCCGGCAGGTAAAAGGGCCCGCGATATTTCAAGAGTCGGCAATACGCCCCGTTGGTAATGGAGAGGAGTTCGATATGTTCCGCACTCGCATGGTGGTAGCAGCTCTGGCAATTGCCTTCAGCGTTCCTCTTTGCAAAGCCGACACATTCCCGACGAAGCCCGTGCATATTTTTGTTCCCTATGCACCGGGCGGCGCTGTAGACGTGCTAGCGCGCACGATCGGGCAAGCACTTTCGAAGACTTGGGGCCGTTTGCCTGTCATCGAGAACCGTCCCGGCGCGGGCGGCATCATTGCCTCGCAGACGGTCGCGCAAGCTGCGCCGGACGGTTACACGATCATCCTCGTCGCCAGTGGACACCCGCTCAATCAATTCATCTATCCCAAGCTTCCGTACGACACTTTCAAGAGCTTCACAGCGATAAGCGAGATCGCTAATTCTCCGCTCGTGATAGTCGTGTCGAAGGATAATCCAGCGAAGGATCTGCAGGACGTGCTCGCGGCTGCGAGAACGAAGCCCGACTCTCTATCCTACGGCATGTCCGGCATAGGTACCTCGGCGCACCTTGCAGGCGAGTTGCTTAACTACATGGCGCACGTGAAAATCACGCCCATTCCATACAAGGGTGGCGCGCCAGCGCTCATGGCGGTCATGTCGGGAGAGATTCCGATCAGCATCAATCCGATGGCCGAAGTCATCGGCCAGATTGAGGGCGGGACGGTGCGACCGATTGCGGTCACGAGCGCAAAACGCTCGGACGTTCTTCCGAACGTGCCGACGGTCGCGGAGTCGGGTGTGCCTGGTTACGACGCCTCGGTATGGTGGGGGTTCCTCGGCCCGGCCGGGATGCCTCCCGAAATCACGGCTAAGCTGCATCACGATCTCTCGGTCGCGCTGCAGGATGCCAATGTCGTCGCGTACTTGAAGAAGACCGGTTCGACTGCGGTCGGCAGCTCGCCGCAGGAGTTCGAGGCGTATATGCGCGCCGAAGCCGAAAAGTGGGGGCCCGTCATTAAGGCCGCCAACATCAAGGCGGAGTAGAGGAAGGAAACGGAATCTCTCGCGTTCTCCGAGCTGAGTGGCCAATTAACGAAATTCAAGAGTTGCGAGCGCCGTGCATTGTCGCGTCGGCGTCGGGCGATTCGTGCTTTTGACTAACGTCAGCAGGCAATGCCGAGAGGCCGCCGCTTCGGCTGTGTCGCCGACGATACAGACCGTGCGTCTCCGCGCAAAATTTGCAGAACGAACGCAAGGTTCCTGGGGTGCGATCGCGAAATCCGATTTTGACAGAACGAGGCCAAAGTTCCCAATCTATCTTCCCCTCAAATGTTGACGGAATCAGTATTCCTAGGCTTTCGCAGGATGTTCTCGATCCGAAACTATGGCCTGCAATTCCGCAAACAGCACGTCGATCAGCCGCTCTTTCGGCGATTCCGCAGGCTGCACGATGCCGAGGATGCGGTGGTGTCGCCCTCCGCCGAACGGAACGCGCTTGACCGCGAACAGCGCGTGGCCGGGAAACCGGCGCCCTGGCACGATCGAAACGCCGTGGCCGTGATGCACCATCGCTTCGATCGCTTCCAGCCAGTCGAGCCGCATGGCCTCGCGCACTTCCAAATTGGCCTCGCGGAGCGCGCGCTCGATGATCTGGCCGACGGCGGCGG
>Ga0207780_1000117_pt1 | contig 20080 bp, 20 predicted proteins | sample LuqExpMetageno45_FD_187803 | JGI IMG/M metagenome (GOLD analysis project Ga0207780, IMG submission 187803) | Tropical forest soil microbial communities from Luquillo Experimental Forest, Puerto Rico - Sample 45 (SPAdes) | ecosystem: Environmental > Terrestrial > Soil > Tropical forest ...
GCGCAGCACCGGCATTCCTTTACCGCTCAAGCGGAAACGGCGGCCGGTCTGTGTGCCGGCCGGGATTTTCATGCGCGCCTTGCTGCCGTCGATCGAGGGCACTTCGAATTCGCTGCCCAGCGCGGCGGACACCATCGAGATCGGCACGCGGCAGTGCAGATCGGCGCCATCGCGCTGGAAGAATTCGTGCGGAGTTATCGACAGAAAAATATAAAGGTCGCCCGCTGGGCCGCCGCGTAAGCCGGCTTCGCCCTCGCCGGCGAGACGAATGCGCGTGCCGTCTTCCACACCGGCCGGAATGTTGACCGACAAGGTGCGCTCGCGAGTGACTCGCCCGCCGCCGCCGCACGCCTTGCACGGATCGTCAATGACCTGCCCGCGGCCTTGGCACGTCGGACAGGTGCGCTCGAGCGTGAAGAAGCCTTGCGCATGCCGGATCTTGCCCATACCGCCGCAGCTCGCGCAGGCCTTCGGCTTCGTGCCGGCCTTTGCGCCCGAGCCGGAACACGCCTCGCAGGTGACCGACGTCGGAATGCGGATTTGCGCGGCCTTGCCCGAGAACGCGTCATCGAGCGTGATCTCCATATTGTAGCGGAGATCGGAGCCGCGCTCGCGTCCCGAAGAGCGGCCGCGCCCGCTGCCCGGCATTCCAAAGATGCCTTCGAAGATGTCGGCGAAAGCAGAACCAAAATCGGCGCTGAATCCGGCTCCGCCCATGCCGCCGCCGTGCTCGAACGCAGCATGACCGAAGCGGTCATAGGCGGCGCGCTTGTCGCCGTCCTTCAGGACATCATAGGCCTCGTTGATTTCCTTGAAACGGTGCTCGCAATCCTTGTCGCCGGGATTGCGGTCGGGATGGTGTTGCATCGCAAGCTTGCGGAAGGAAACCTTGAGATCCGCTTCCGTGCAGGTCCGTGAAACGCCCAGCACCTCGTAGTAGTCGCGTTTGGACACTAGCTATCCCCGCCGCATAAATAAAACCTCGTCCTGAGGAGCGCGAAACGCATCTCGAAGGACGAGGTTTTCGTCAGGATGGCCATGATCCTTCAAGACGGCCTTTGGCCTCCTCAGGATGAGGACCATCATCGCTCTCCGCCTGATCAAGCGGACTTCTTTTTGTCGTCATCGACTTCGGTGAATTCCGCGTCGACGACGTCTTCTTTCTTTTCGCCCGAAGCCTGGCCCGCAGTGCCGGAGGCAGCGCCCTCCTGCTGCTGCTTGTACATGGCCTCGCCGAGCTTCATCGACGCCTGCGCCAGCGTGTTGGTCTTCTGCTGGATAGCATCGGCGTCGTTGCCCTTGAGCGCTTCTTTCAGATCGGCCATCGCGTTCTCGATCGCGGTGCGATCGGCGTCGCCGATCTTCGAGCCGTGCTCAGAGAGCGCCTTCTCGGTCGAATGCACCAGCGCTTCCGCGTGGTTTTTCGCTTCGACCGCAGCCTTGCGCTTCTTGTCTTCCTCGGCGTGCGCTTCCGCGTCCTTCACCATCTTCTGGATGTCGGACTCGGACAGGCCTCCGGAGGCCTGGATGCGGATCTGCTGCTCCTTGGCTGTCGCCTTGTCCTTGGCGGACACGTTGACGATTCCGTTGGCGTCGATGTCGAACGCGACCTCGATCTGCGGCACGCCACGCGGCGCAGGCGGGATGCCGACTAGGTCGAACTGGCCGAGCAGCTTGTTGTCTGCCGCCATCTCGCGCTCGCCCTGAAAGACGCGGATGGTCACCGCGTTCTGATTGTCCTCCGCGGTCGAGAAGACTTGGCTCTTCTTGGTCGGGATGGTTGTGTTGCGGTCGATGATGCGCGTGAACACGCCGCCCAAGGTCTCGATGCCGAGCGACAGCGGGGTGACGTCGAGCAGCAGCACGTCCTTCACGTCGCCCTGCAGCACGCCGGCCTGAATCGCCGCGCCGATCGCCACCACCTCATCGGGGTTGACGCCCTTGTGCGGCTCCTTGCCGAAGAACTGCTTCACGACTTCCTGTACCTTCGGCATGCGCGTCATGCCGCCGACCAGGACGACTTCGTGGATCTCGCCCGCCGACACGCCGGCGTCTTTCAGCGCCTTGCGGCACGGCTCCACCGTCTTCTGGATGAGATCGTCGACCAGCGCCTCGAACTTGGCGCGGGTGAGCTTCATCGTCAGGTGCTTCGGACCCGACGCATCCGCCGTGATGAACGGCAGGTTGATCTCGGTCTGCGTCGTCGACGAGAGCTCGATCTTCGCCTTCTCGGCGGCTTCCTTCAGCCGCTGCAGCGCGAGCTTGTCGCGGCGCAGGTCGATGCCCTGCTCCTTCTGGAATTCGTCGGCGAGGTAGTTGACCAGGCGCATGTCGAAATCTTCGCCGCCCAGGAACGTGTCGCCGTTCGTGGACTTCACTTCGAACACGCCGTCGCCAATCTCGAGGATCGAGATGTCGAACGTGCCGCCGCCGAGGTCATAGACCGCGATCAGGCCGGTCTTCTGCTTGTCGAGACCGTAGGCAAGCGCGGCCGCCGTCGGCTCGTTGATGATGCGCAACACTTCGAGGCCCGCGATCTTGCCGGCGTCCTTGGTCGCCTGGCGCTGGGCGTCGTTGAAGTAGGCGGGAACCGTGATGACCGCCTGCTCGACCTTCTGGCCAAGATAGGCCTCCGCGGTCTCCTTCATTTTCATCAACGTAAAAGCGGAGATCTGTGACGGCGAATAGGTCTTGCCGTCCGCCTCGACCCAGGCATCGCCGTTCGATGCCCGGCTGATTTGATAGGGGACGAGTTTCTTGTCCTTCTCGACCATCGGGTCCTCGTAGCGCCGTCCGATCAGGCGCTTCACCGCGAAGATGGTCTTTTCCGGATTGGTGACTGCTTGACGTTTGGCCGGTTGACCGACCAGACGCTCGCCATCGTCCGTAAAAGCGACGATCGACGGCGTCGTGCGCATGCCTTCGGCGTTCTCGATGACCTTCGGCGTCTTGCCTTCCATGACAGCGACGCAGGAGTTCGTGGTGCCGAGGTCGATGCCGATGACCTTGCCCATGTCTAGTCCTCTCATTTGCGGCAGGCCGGCCGGGCCTTTCAGCGCCCGGACAGGAAGAGGCGGATCACCCCGCCAATCCCCCCTAACCAGCCCCCTGGGGATACATGATTCACCGCAGATTTGCGGCTTCTTGGGTCATATAGGAGGGGCCCAAGAGCCCGCAAGATGTGCCTGATCTGCGGCCCTTAGGCCGCATTTCCGGAGTCCGGATTGTCGTTAACCGCGGCCGGCTGGCGAGCCTTCGGCGCGGCCTTGGCAACTCCAACGAGGGCCGGGCGCAAGACCCGCTCGCCGATCATGTAGCCGGACTGCATGACGTGGGCGACGTGGCCGGGAGGAACGTCTGCGTTCGGAACCTCGTACATGGCCTGATGCAGGTTCGGGTCAAATTTCTCGCCCTGCGGTGAGAATTTGCGAACCCCGTTCTTTTCCAGTGATTTGAGCAGCTCGCGTTCGGTGAGCTCGACGCCCTCGATGAGCGATTTGACCTTGGCGTCGCCCTGTTCGCGCAGCTCCGGCCCGATTGCTTCCAGCGCCCGATGCATGTTGTCGGCGACGGCCAGCACGTCGCGGGCGAAGCTTGTAATGCCGTAGGCCCGCGAGTCGGCTACTTCGCGTTCCGTCCGGCGGCGAAGGTTTTCCATCTCCGCCAGGGTGCGCAAAAGCTTGTCTTTGTATTCGGCCGCTTCCCGTTGCGCCGCCTCGACCGGATCGGGCTCAGCTTTTGGCTGGGGGGCCGTCTCGGATGGGCCGTCTGCTATCTGCGCGCCGATGTCGGCCGGCTGACGAGTGCTCTCGTCGGTCATCGTGTTCAATCCACCTTAAACTGCTCGGATGCGGCGCATATCAGGCCTGAAGCGCCAAAAATCAAGCGTCGGAGAGGAGCCGACTGACCACCCGGGCGGTATAATCGACCATCGGGATGACCCGCGCGTAGTTCAGACGCGTCGGGCCGATCACCCCGATGACGCCGACAATGCGGCCCTTGCTGTCCCGATAGGGCGCGACGATGGTCGAGGAGCCAGACAACGAGAACAGCTTGTTCTCCGAGCCGATGAAGATGCGTACGCCGTCGGCGCGCTCGGCGCGGCCGAGCAGGTCGATGACGCCGCGCTTGGCTTCCAGCGCGTCGAACAGGAGCCGCACGCGCTCGAGATCGTCCAGCGCATGCAGGTCGTCGAGCAGATTGGAGTGGCCGCGTACGATCAGCTTGCGTTCTTCGCTCTCGCCGCCAGACCAGCTCGCGAGCCCGGTCGCGATGATCCTCTGTGTAAGCTGATCGAGTTCGGCCTCGCCTTCGACGACCGCCTTCTCGATCTCGCCGCGCAGTTCGGCCAGCGTTTTCCCGCGCAACCGCGCATTCAGGAAATTGCCGGCCTCGACCAGCGAGGACGTCGGCAGTCCGGCCGGAACCGGCAAAACGCGGTTTTCGACCTGCCCGTCTTCCGAGACGAGGACGACGAGCGCGCGCTCGGGTTCGAGACGGACGAACTCGATGTGCTTGAGCCGCACGTTATTCTTCGCGGTGAGCACTACGCCGGCGGAGCGCGTCAATCCCGAGAGCGCCTGCGATGCTTCCGTCAGCACGCCCTCGAGTGACATGCCGCTGCCCATCCCAGCGACCTGCGCCTCGATCGAGCGGCGGTCGTCCTCGGCGAGATCGCCGACCTGCATCAGCGCGTCGACGAAGAAGCGCAGGCCCAATTCGGTCGGCAGCCGCCCCGCGGACGTATGCGGGGCAAAGATCAGCCCGAGATGCTCCAAGTCTGACATCACGTTGCGGATCGAGGCTGGCGAGAGCGTGATGGGCAGGATGCGCGAGAGATTGCGCGAACCGACCGGCTCGCCGGTGGCGAGGTAGCTCTCGACGATCAGCCGGAAGATCTCGCGCGAGCGCTCGTTCAGCGCTGCCAGCGAGACCTGCGACGATCCGATCGGGACATCATGCGACGCCACAGAGGAACCTCCTGAAATCGCCTACAGAATTGACCATTGCACCGGCCTTGTTCAAGCGGGGCGGATCGTTATGGTGTGCGGCCGAATCCGTCTTACTCGCGAGGATAGTCCGATGCGGCCGAGCCGCCGACAGGTTGATGAATTGCGCCCGGTTTCGCTGGAGCGCGGGGTGGTGAAGTACGCCGAAGGCTCGTGCTTCGTGAAGTTCGGGGACACGCATGTGCTCGTCACAGCGAGCCTCGAAGAACGGCTGCCCCCCTGGCTGAAAGGGCAGGGACGGGGCTGGGTGACGGCCGAATACGGCATGCTGCCGCGCGCCACCTCCGAGCGGACCCGTCGGGAGGCGAGCGCTGGCAAGCAGGGCGGACGTACTGTTGAAATTCAGCGCCTGATCGGCCGCTCGCTGCGGTCCGTCATCGATCTGGTTGCGCTCGGCGAGCGGCAGATCACCATCGACTGCGACGTGATCCAGGCGGATGGCGGCACACGCACCGCCTCGATCACCGGCGCCTGGGTCGCGCTTGCCGATTGCCTGGCTTGGATGAAGTCGCGCGACATGGTCCGGCAGGAGGTGTTGCGCGATCACATCGCGGCGATCTCGTGCGGCGTCTATCAGAACACGGCCGTGCTCGATCTTGACTATGCGGAAGATTCCGAAGCCGAGACGGACGCCAATTTCGTCATCGCCGGCAACGGCAACATCGTCGAGATCCAGGCGACCGCCGAGCGCACGCCGTTTTCGGAAGATCAATTCCTGACGCTGCTCGCGCTCGCGCGCAAAGGCTGCGAGAAGCTCGTCGGCCTGCAGAAGATGGCGGTTATGTGAGCACGATGCCGCGCCAGCTCACTTCACCAGTCGTCATCGCCACGCACAACCCCGGCAAGCTCCGCGAAATTCGCGAGCTGCTCGCGCCCTACGGCATCGAGGCGAAGTCGGTCGGTGAGCTTGGTTTACCTGAGCCTGCCGAAAACGGCAGAACGTTTGCCGCCAATGCGCGCATCAAGGCGCTCGCCGCCGCGAAAGCAACCAATCTTGCCGCCTTTGCCGACGACTCCGGCTTCTGCGTCGATGCGCTCGACGGCAAGCCGGGCATTCACTCGGCGCGCTGGGCGGGGCCGGAGAAGGATTTCCGCGGTGCGATGAATCGCATCCAGACGCTACTGATCGAGCGTGGTGCGCGCGAGCCCATGCAAAGGCGCGCACATTTCATCGCGGCGCTTTGCCTTGCGTGGCCGGACGATCACGTCGAGCAGTTCGAAGGCCGTGTGGATGGCATCGCCGTCTGGCCGCCGCGCGGGGAGAGAGGCTTCGGCTACGATCCGCTGTTTCAGCCGGACGGATCCGAGCGCACCTTCGGCGAGATGAGCGCGGAGGAGAAGCATGGATTGCCGCCGAAGGGGCAGGGGCTCTCGCATCGCGCCCGCGGTTTCATGCAGCTTGCGGCCGCGTGCTTGCAGAAGAAATAAGACAGGCTTGTCTCGTCAGCGTCCGATTTGCATAACTGCGCATCCAACGTCCCCGCGGGAAGACGCTCATGCCTCTCTCACCGACGATCCAGGTACTCATTCGCAATGCTTGGGACGACGGGTATCCCTGCCTGCTTGCGACGGTCGGGCCTGAAGGTCCGAACATCACTCCCAAGGGCAGCATGATCGTCTTCGACGATGAGCATCTCGCCTACTGGGAGCGGTCGAAACGCGCGGTGCTGGACAATCTCGGCATGGAGAAACGAGTCTGCGTGATGTACGCGAATTTCAAGGCGCAGCGTGACGGCATTCTCGACTCCGGCTTTCTGCGCTTCTTCGGCACCGTTGAACTGCACGAGAGCGGTCCCATCCGCGAAGCGATCTTCGCAAAGCTGTTGCCACGCGAGCAGACGCACGTCGGGGCCGAAGCTGGCATCGGCGTGCTGATCCGAATCGAAAAGGCGATCGACGTGCGCGGCAAGCCGCTGATGTAAGCGCGGGCCGTTCGATCAGGGAATCGACAGGCCTACAGCCGTGACCATCTTGCCCCAGTTCGCGACTTCCGACCTGAAAAACTGCTCGGCCTGCGCCGCACTGCTGTAGATCGGATCAAAGCCGATGCTTTCTAATTTCTTCTGCGTCTCGGGGTCCTTCATCACCTCTTCGACCGCGGCGTTTAGCTTTTTGAGGATTTCAGCATCGGTCTTGGCGGGCGCGAAGATGCCGACCCAAGAGGCTGCGTAAAATCCGGGGAAGCCGGATTCCGCATAGGTCGGGACATTCGGCACCACGGCCGCGCGTTTCTCGGCCGCGATTCCCAAGCCTTTCAATTTTCCGCTCTGGATTTGCGATGCGGCCAGCCCGCCGAGCGTCGTGGCAAGGAGGTCGATCTGATTACCCATGGCCGCGTTGATGGCCGGCGCACCGCCCTGGAAAGGAACGTGGGTGGCAGGGATTTTTGCGATTTCTTTGAAGAAGTATTCCGCCTGAATATGCGATCCGGTCCCGACCCCGGCCGAACCGAACGTGATGCTCTTGCCTTGCGAGGCCTTGATGAATTCCGCCAGATTATTCGTTGGGCTGCTCGGGTCGACGGCCAGCGCCTCCGGACTGGACGCGAGGATCGCGACCGCTTTGAAATCCTCGCCGGAGAACGGATTTGACTTGTGTAACGTCAAATTGATGGCGAGCGCGGTCGTCGTGAGCAGAAACGCGTAGCCGTCGGGATTGGCGCGCGCAACCAGGCCGGCCGCGAGATTGCCGCCAGCACCGGGACGATTCTCCACCACGACGCTCTGGCCGAGTTTGCTTTCGAGACCGTGCGCGACCTGTCGCGCCAGCGTGTCCGCTACGCCGCCCGGCGCGAACGCGACGATGAAACTGATCCGGCGGTTCGGATACGTATCCGCACGCACTTGCGCAGTCGAAATTCCGAGCAGCAGCAAAGCAGAAAAAATAAGTTTGTTGCCGATCGTTCGGCCGAGCAACATCGCGCGCTCCCCCAGTTTGTCCTTATCGTTGGGCCGGATGATCCCATCGGGGCTGCGGCTTGGCAAGCAACCGCCCGGTTTGCTCTCCCCACGTGACCAGTAAGCTGGCATATTTCCCGGAAACCGGCATTAGACCGGCAAAGTCTCGGGGAGGACATCATGAAAAAGCTATGCTTCGCCGCAGCTGTTTTGATCGTCAGCGCGATGAATTTCGCTCGCGCAGAGGAGTATCCCGCGCGTACGGTGACGATCATTGTCCCGTTCGCGCCTGGCGGGCCCGCTGACGTTACAGGCCGTGTCCTGGCAGACATTTTATCCCGGCATCTCGGTCAGTCGTTTGTAGTCGAGAATGTCGGAGGAGCCGGCGGAACGGTCGGATCGCTGCGCGCGGCACATGCGCGCCCCGACGGTTACACCATCATCTCGGGGCACATGGGCACACACGCCGCAGCCCCGATGTTTTATCCGAACCTTGGCTATGACCCGGAAAAAGATTTCGAGCCGATCGGGTTGATCGACGAGCAGCCGGAGCTGCTCGCCGTCCGCAAGGATTTTCCCGCCAATAATCTCAAGGAGTTCGTGGCCTACGCTAAAGCCAATGAGGGGAAGCTCAACATGGGCCATGCGGGGGTCGGCTCGGTCTCCTACATCGGCTGCCTTCTTCTCAATTCCTCCATCGGGATCAAGCCGACGATGATTCCATTCACCGGCACCGCGCCGGTAATGACGGCCATTCTTGCCGGGCAGGTCGATTATGATTGCGATCCTGTGCTCGGACCGCTCTCGCACGTGCGCGCCGGCACGGTGAAGGCGCTGGCGATCGCGTCGAAGAAACGCAGCCCCATGCTGCCGGATGTTCCCACGTCGTACGAGCAGGGCTTCCCTCAGTTCGATTGCGCGCCGTTCTATGCAGCCTTTGCTCCGAAGGGCACGCCGAAAGAAATCATCAACAAGCTGGCCGCGGCATTGAACAAAGGCCTCGACGAGCCTGCCGTGCAAAAGCGGTTGAGCGATCTCGGGGCCATCATCGCTGAACCGGACCGCCGTGGGCCGAAGGCTTTGGCCGAACTCGTGCACAGCGAGGTTGAGCGGCTGACGCCTATCCTGAAGGCAACTAGGCAGAGTCAATAGGGAGGAGACATGATTTTGGAAGTCGGCGCCGCAAAGATAACCCGCGTCGAAGAGACGTACGGCTCGACCTATCCGTTGCGCCGGATCTTTCCCGACTGCACGGACGAACTGCTGGCGCTGCACCGCGAGTGGCTCGCGCCACATCATTACGATGCGGACAGTGGCTTGATAAAATTAAGCGTCCATAGCTGGTTGCTGGAGATCGACGGTCGAAAAATATTGATCGACAGCTGTTGTGGAAACAGCAAGTCCAAGCCGGACCGTCCGGCCTGGCACATGCTCAACGTTCCTTGGCTCGAGCGACTGGCGGCTGCAGGCTGCAAGCCCGAGGACATCGATCTCGTAATGTGCACGCATCTGCACCACGACCATGTCGGCTGGAATACGCGTCAACGTGACGGCCTATGGGTGCCGACGTTTCCCAATGCCCGCTACGTGTTTTCCAAAAAGGACGTCGATTACTTTTCCGCGCTGGATGCGGATCCGGCGACCGCTCCAGCAGAACTGGGCACTTTCCGTGAATGCGTCGTTCCGATTATCGATGCAGATCGGGCCGATCTGGTGGATGGACCGTGCCGGCTCAACGAATTCATCGAGATCGAGCCGGCGCCGGGACACTCGCCGGGACACGTCTTCTTCAAGTTGGAGAGCGCCGGCAAGCGGGGCGTTTTCGCCGGAGACGTCCTGCATCACCTGCTTCAGGTCTACTTCCCGGACTGGAATTTTCCGAAGAATTCGGATGCGGACCAGGCAAGAGCGTCGCGGCGCAGATTGCTCGACTATTGCGCCTCAACCAACGCTCTGATGTTTCCAGGGCATGTCGGCTTTCCTTTCGCCGGGACCATCCAGCGCACGGCGGCCGGATACAAACCGGAGTTCTGATCTGCGGTCGCCTTGCGCGCCCTAGCGCGTAGGCCTGCGGCCCCAGAAAACTTCGATGCCCCTCCACACGAAGCTTCCCGGCTGCTCGACGAGACCGGCGAACGCCGCTTCGAGGTCTTTCGGGCTGTAGTAGGGGAAATCATCGAGCGTCCAGCCGACGCGCGACAGGAGCTTGTCGAAGACGTACTCAATGTGCATGTCGAGCTCGATCTTCATTTTCGTCTCGGGGCTGTAGGCAATCTCGGCGAGTATCAGATTGCGCCCCGGCTTCATCACGCGCAGCAGCTCTGCCCCGGTCTCGCGCCAGTCGTCCGTGTGCTGCACGCCCTGTAGGCAGGCGACGCAGTCGAACGCGCCGTCCGCGATGTCGCTAGTGTAGGTCCACTGCCAGGTCGCAAGCTGACCGCCGCGGCCGCGTTTCTTGGCGATGTAGTTGTCGCGGGCCTCGTCGGTGATGTCGATGACCTTGATCTCGCCGCCCGGCCCGACACGCCGCCGCATGTCGTCCACGAAACCGCACGGTTCGATGCACTCGCCAATGATGAGGACCTTGTCGCCGGTACGGAGCTCCAGGCGGTCGTAGATCAAATTGCGGGCGACCTCGGCCTTGCGCCACATGAACGGAAGACCGCCGAGCAGCACGGCGCGGCACCAGCGCTCCTGCTCCTTTCGGTCGAGGATGACGTCGCCGAACCGCTGCACGTCGTACGGCTGCATCCACGCCCAGGGATCTTCGTCCTGCATGCGTCCTCCCACCAAATCCAGTCGTAACATTAACGCGCGCGGCTGTGCGTTCTACTAAAAAAGCGGGTGAAAGATCGCCCTTCGGCTGCTAGTCTCGAGGTCTCAAAGAACATTCGGGGGCAATTCCATGAAGGCTTCGTCTGCCAGCTATCAAGCGGCCGTTCTGTTCGTTCTTGCCGGAATGGTGTGGGGCATCCAGATGGCAATTTCCAACGATCATTCCGCCTTTCCCGCGCACGCGCACCTCAATCTACTTGGCTGGGTGTCGCTGTTCCTGTTCGGCATCTATTACCGGCTCAATCCGGCGCTCGACCGCAGCAAAGCGGCGCTCGTGCAGGTCAGGATTTGGTGTTTCGGCACCGTCGTGACGACGATCGGTGTCGGTCTTGCGCACACGGGCCACGAGGGCGGCGATCCGATCGCGGCCGTCGGCTCGCTCATTATTCTCGCGGGGATGCTCTTCTTCGGCTTCCTCGTCTTCCGCAGCGAGCGCGCACCGGCACCCGAGCGTCTCGCGGTCGCACCGACCGAATAATCACGGCACCGATATGCAGCAAAAAGGGCCGCTTCAAAGAAGCGGCCTTTTCCACTTTCGCATTTTCAAGACTGAGCAATGCGTGCTCATCGCCTAGGAGCGGTACGCTATATCTCTTTTTCGACGCCTTCGCGGGGCTCGCCAATGCGGTATGACTCCAGCGGTAGAGCCACGACGCCCGACGAAATCGGTAGCATCGTTGTTCTTCTGGGGGTGGTCGGGTTCATTGTGTTCCTGGCCTGGGGCGCGGGTCCGACCGGCACGCGCAATGTCGCGCACACGTCAATCACGCGCGACGAAACGACTCGCATGGGCGGTTCGTACGATCTACTGCGGCGCGTGTCGGCGCCACCAGTTACCGACGCTATTGAGCTTTCCCGCTAATGCGATGTCGCGGCCGGCGCTGAGCCGTCGGCCGCGCCGCAGTTCGCTACAATTTTAAAGATTTTTCCGCAGGGCGCTCGCCCAAGCTGCTGGAATCGTTCGGCGGACAAGAGTAACATGGTTAACATGAATTCGTCCGCGCCCTTCGCCGTGTATGTACATTGGCCATTTTGTCTCTCGAAATGTCCGTACTGCGATTTTAACAGCCATGTGCGCCACGGCGGCTATGACGAGCCGCGTTACGTTCGTGCGGTGCTGAAAGAACTGACGACGACGGCCACGCGCGTTCCAGGCCGCACTGTTTCCAGCATCTTTTTCGGCGGCGGCACACCATCGCTGATGCAGCCCGAATCAGTGGAAGCAATTCTCGACGGCATCGCGAAGCAGTGGAACATAGCACCGGACATCGAGATAACGCTCGAAGCAAATCCCACCAGCGTCGAGGCAACGCGTTTCCGCGGCTACCGTACCGCGGGCGTTAATCGTGTGTCACTCGGCGTGCAGGCGCTCGATGACGCCGCGCTGAAAGAACTCGGCCGGCTGCACACCGCACGCGAGGCGCTCGATGCCGTTGCAGTGGCGCGCTCGATCTTCGATCGCTACTCGTTCGATCTGATCTATGCGCGGCCGCGCCAGACATTGGCGGAGTGGGAGCGGGAGCTCACGCGCGCAATCGACGAAGCGGCGGAGCATCTGTCGCTTTATCAATTGACCATCGAGCCGGGCACGACCTTCTTCAACCTGCATCGCGCCGGCAAGCTCGCCACTCCGGACGAGGATCTTGCGCGCGATCTCTACGACCTTACGCAGGCCGTCTGCAGCGCACACGGTCTGCCGGCCTACGAAATCTCAAATCATGCGCGGCCGGGCGCCGAGTGCCGGCACAATCTGATCTATTGGCGCGGACAGGATTATGCGGGCATCGGTCCGGGCGCGCACGGACGACTGACAATCGGCGGGCGGCGCTTTGCCACCGAGACGGAGAAGCGGCCCGAAAGCTGGCTGATGCGCGTCGAAGCACTCGGGCATGGGCTCCTCGTCAACGAGGCGCTGAGCACGGACGAGACGGCGGACGAATACCTCCTGATGGGCCTGCGGCTGGCCGAGGGCATCGAGCCCGCGCGCTATTCCGCGCTCGCCGGACGCGAACTCAACCCGCACCGCATCTCGATCCTGCAGGAGGAGGGGGCAGTGGAGACCACCGCCGAAGGCCGCCTGCGTGTGACACAGGCCGGTTTTCCCGTTCTCGACGCGGTGGTTGCCGACCTCGCTGCGTGAGGCCGACCGGGCTTGACCTCGGGCCTCAATCTCCGCGAAAGAACAGCCCTCACCTTGAGGACTTCTCCATGACCGACCGCCTTCTCGTGCTCGTTCGCCACGGCCAGAGCGAATGGAATCTGAAAAACCTGTTCACCGGCTGGCGCGACGTCGATCTGACCGAGCAGGGCATCAAGGAAGCGCGCGAGGCCGGCCGCAAGCTGAAGGCGCAAGGGCTCTCCTTCGACGTCGCCTATACCTCGGCGCTCAAGCGCGCTCAGCGCACGCTCGATCTCGTACTGCAGGAGATGGGCATTGCCGGCATTCCGGTATTCAAGGACCAGGCGCTGAACGAGCGCGACTACGGCGATCTTTCCGGATTGAACAAGGACGATGCCCGCGCAAAGTGGGGCCAAGAGCAGGTACATATCTGGCGCCGCTCCTACGACATCGCGCCTCCTGGAGGCGAAAGCCTGAAAGACACACTCGCGCGCACGCTGCCGTATTACGTGACGGAGATTCAGCCGCGCGTGCTGCGCGGCGAGCGCGTGCTGGTCGCGGCGCATGGTAATTCGCTGCGCGCTCTGGTCATGGTGCTGGAGCGGTTGAACAAGGAAAACATTTTGAAGCGCGAAATTGCGACCGGCGTGCCGATCATCTATCGCCTGGGGGCAGATTCGACCGTCGCCTCGAAATTGGATTTGGCGGCGTAACAAACCGCTCTCCACAAAAAAGAAAAAGCCCCGCCGAGTTGGCGGGGCTTTCCATTTTATGCTGTCTGACTACTCGATGATCTTCACCACGCGGCGCATTCCGGGTTCGACGTTGACGCGCTTGTGGTTCACCACCGCGTACTCATATTTGTACTTCGGGACCTGATGCAGCACGACGGTGGGCGGCAGCAGCCGGCCGACAACCACCTCGTCCTGCACCGCGATCGACGGGACGCGTTCGCGTTCCACATAGGTCACGACCGGCGGGGGCGGCGGCGCGAAGATCGCCGTCGCAGCATCGGACGCCGCGCCGACCGTTCCGCCCACAATGGCGCCGGCCGCCGCGCCGACCGGTCCGGCCACCGCGCCGCCCACCGCTGCTCCGCCCGCCGCATCTTCCTGCGTGTATCCAGGGTCGTGGTAGTATTGTGCCTGCGCCGCGAACGGGGCTACCGCCGTCGCCGCAAGAAGCGCAACTGCAAATCGGACTCGCATATGTGCCTCCTCTTATGTCCGCAATGAAAACGCCGTGGCGATATGCCGCGTTCCGATTGGAACAGAGGAGTTCCCTGCACAATTGACAAACGTATTTACGGAACCGCGATTGCCCGTACTGGGCTACGCCGCTACGATACCCGCTTCCCAGCCGAGCATCGCGCGCTTGCGCGTGAGGCCCCAGTGATACCCGGTGATGTCGCCGCTTTTGCCGACGACGCGGTGGCACGGGACTACGAAGCAAATTGGATTCTTGCCCACCGCAGCGCCGACCGCGCGCGCGGCTTTCGGCGCGCCTGCGCTCGCCGCAAGATCGGAATAGGTGGTGAGGCGGCCCATCGGGATGGTGAGCAGCTTCTCCCAAACGCGGACTTCGAAGTCCGTGCCGATCAGCACGACTCGGAGCGGCTGTTCCTGCTTCCAGAGCGCAGGATTAAAAATTCGCTGCGCGGTCGGCGCAGTCGCCGTGGCATCTTCGACGTAGCGCGCATTCGGCCAACGCGAGCGCATGTCCGCGAGCGCGCCGCGCTCGCGGCCTGCATCGGCCAGTGCCAATCCGGCGAGTCCGCGCGGCGTCGTCATCACGAGCGCCGTCCCGAACGGACTCGGATGAAAGCCGTAGGTGAGCGTCAGTCCGCTGCCGCCAACCTTCCATTCGCCCGGCGACATCGCCTCGTGAGTGACGAACAGATCGTGCAGCCGTCCAGGTCCGGACAGGCCGACTTCGTAGGCTGTGTCGAGCACGCTCGCCGAGGAGCGCAGCAGGTCGCGCGCGTGATTGAGCGTCAGCGCCTGGAGGAACGCCTTCGGCGTCAGCCCGCACCAGCGGCGGAACAGATGGTGCAATTCCGTGGCGCTGACGGCGGCCGCTTCCGCGACCTGCTCGATTTCAGGCTGTGCGCGCCAGTTCCCGCGGATATGCGCAATGGCGCGGCGCACGACTTCATAATCGTCGGCGGCCCGTTTCAAGGGCGCGATTGTTGCCGGACGAATGTCGGAGGCTGCAAGGCTCATTCTCATGCGCCGCAATCTAGGACGGCCGGGAGGCTCAAACCACCCGATTCCTGATGAATTACGCTTTGGTCAGGACGGTGCGTGTCACGCCACGCTTGGCCTCGCCCAGCGCGCGGGAGAGCGCATCCGCGAAGTTCGCTTTGTCGTCAGGCCCGAGAAAGCTCGCGAGCGGAAGCTGCTTGCCGCTGGAGACCAGGGCCAGACGCTCGACGCCGTATTCCTCGTCGGTCAACTTGTCGAGCCGGACCCAGAGCGGATTGAGCACGTATTCGCGCACGCGGCCGCGATGGCTTACCTTGCGCACCGTCAGTGCGGACGGCGTGATCGTGATCTCTTCGTAGGCCAGCGCGCGGGCGTAATTGATGCGGAAGGCCAGATAGAGCACCAGCACGTCAAGGGCGAAGAAAGCGACGATCGGCCAGGCGCCCATCATTGAAAACACGACGCCGGCAACAAAGCTGACGACGCCGTAGACGGCCATCAACACGACAAAGCCGACGCTGTGCAGCGAACGATGCGGCCGCAGCACGGCGGAAAAGAGGGTCGGCTCCGGGCTGTTGTCGGTCAGCATGGGCTTCGACTATACCGGTTTCATGGCGAAGAAATCGACCCGCAAGGCGGTCGCAAAGAACAAATCCGCGCGAGCCAAAGCCAAACCGGCTTCCAAGCGGGCAAAGGCCGACACGAAAGCCGCGCGCGGTGCGATACCGCAGTGGACCAATGCCGAGATCGTCGAGGCGTTCCGTCGCTTCCGCAAAGCCAATCCGGAGCCGAAAGGCGAGTTGCAGCACATCAATCCGTTCACGTTGTTGGTCGCGGTTGTGCTGTCGGCACAGGCGACCGACGCGGGCGTGAACAAGGCCACGCCCGCTTTGTTCGCTGCTGCCGACACCCCGCGGAAAATGATGGCACTCGGCGAAGACCGCGTGCGCGATCTGGTCAAAACGATCGGCCTGTTTCGCACCAAGGCGAAGAACGTGGTCGCGCTATCACGCATCCTGGTCGAGCAACACGGAGGCGAAGTGCCGCGGTCGCGCGAAGCGCTGGAGGCGCTGCCCGGCGTTGGACGCAAGACGGCGAACGTGGTGCTCAATATCGCGTTCGGCGAGCCGACGATCGCGGTCGATACGCATATATTTCGCGTCGGCAACCGTACGGGGCTCGCGACCGGCAAGACGCCGCTCGAAGTCGAGCAGAAACTGGAGGAGGTCGTGCCGCGCGAGTTCAAGCGTCACGCGCACCACTGGCTCATCCTGCACGGCCGTTACACCTGCGTCGCGCGCAAGCCGCTGTGCGAGAAGTGCATCATCGCCGACTTGTGCAAGTGGCCGGGAAAGACGGTGGCCTAACGCACCGCCTCGATCAGTTGAGCGCGGCTGCCAACCGCACGCTTGTGCAGGCGCACCATGAGCGCCATGGCGAAGACCGGCGTCGCCAGATTGAGCACCGGCACCGAGACGAACAGCGCAATCAGCATGCCGCCGAGAAAGACATGGGTCGCGTGGCGGCGGCGCAAAAGCTTCGCTTCCCACGGAGTATAAAAGCGCATCGCCGCGAGTTCGAAGAAGTTGCGGCCGAGCAGATAGGCGTTGGCGAAAAACAAAATCAGAAAGCCGAAGCCGGCGAACAGCACGAAGGGCAGCGCGACGACGTAGACGACAATCGACAGCAGCGCGAATTTCAGCCCTTCGACCACGGCCGTGCTGAGCGGAAGCGCGCGGCCCGGCGGGTCGGCAGGAAAGTCCCTCCGCTCGATCGCATCGGCGACGTCATCGACGAAGAAGCTGCCGACCACGTTTGTGACCGCCGGCATCAGGAACACCGCACCCGTCAGAATCCCGAGCCCCGCCATAATTGAAAGGATCCAGGCGAGTACCGCCCAAGCGGAATGTGGGGCGAACCCGGACGTCTGCTCGGCCCAGGTCGCGCCGGTCGCGGCGAAATGCGACAGCAGGCGCTGCAGCGCGACGCCGATCACCACAATAATCGCGAGCGCGAGCAGGACCGACTTGATCAGCACCGCCCGCAGCGGTGGGGTGAGGATATCGGCGGCAGCTTTGGAGGCGGCTTCCAGCATGCGCGCAGAGGTAAGCGCACGCTGGCGGCGCGGCAAGAGCTACAAAGCCGGCGAGAGCTCTTCCTGCGGCTTGGGTACTAGCGTGGGGGCGGGCTGCGACCAGTGCACATAACGGTAATCGAACCCGGTGCGGAGCGTGGGCTTCACCACCTCGAAATAGGGCGAGATATCGAAGTCGCGCGGCGCATACAGGGAGGAATGCCGGATGTCGATGATCTCCGCGCGCGCCTGCGCGCTGCCGCCGCGCTTTATTTTCGGCAGGATGGGATAGCGGACGCTCTGGAACGCCTGGGCGATCAGCGCCGAGCAGATGATGCGTGTCGGATGGCCGGAACCGAGCGAGATCAGGCGCCGCCGCCAGCGTTGCGGCACCGGCAGTGGCAGCAGATAGCGCATTAGGTCGAGGATGTTCTTGACGTCGTAGTCGAAGCCGATGCGTTCGGCGGCGTAAGCGCAGACGCGCGCGCGATCGTCCTCGCTCAAGCCGACCGGCCGGCAGATGCGCGTGTGGAAACGCGCGTATTTGGATAGGGGCGCGGCCGTGACGCCGATGCCGATATTGGCTTCGACGAGAACCAGTGGTTCGCCGTCTTCGGCAACACGGTCGCCAATCGGGCCGACATGGAGCGCGGCATGCGACCAGGTCGACTGCGTGAGATACTTGATGACGCCGGCGATGTGGGTGTTGCCTTCGACCAGGAGCACGTCGCCCGGTTCGAGCGTCGCGCGCAACGCGTCCGGATCGCTCGGTGTGAACGGCTCGTAGCCGGCCGCCGGCTGCTCCAGGTAGCGCGCGATGACGCGCCCTACGCCCTCGATGACGAACCCCATGACGCCCGTCCCTCGCGCCGATCTCGGCGCTGACACTTTCCGGCGGCCTGTCGCGCTCTCGTCGTTTGACGATCAATTTAATGGAGACTCATTGCAAATTGGTTCACCCACGGCAGTGAACTACCGCATACCCGCCACAAAAATTGCGCGTGCGGTGTCGTTCGGGCATGCTGCACGCCCGCTTCGGAAACCATTCGGATACCATGTCGCGACTGAGCCGCCGCTCCTTTCTCGCCGCTTCGGCGCTCCTCGCGGCACGCCCGGCGTTCGCGGCAAAGCCCACCGGCGAAGATGCCGACGTCGTCGTGGTGGGCGCGGGTGCGGCCGGCATCGCCGCCGCGCGGCGGCTCGCTGCCGAAAAACTGCGCGTGCTGGTGTTCGAGGCGCAGGACCGGATCGGTGGTCGCTGCACGACGGACACGAGGACGTTTGGCGTGCCCTTCGATCTCGGCGCGCATTGGATTCACAATCCAGACAGCAACCCGGTGCTTGCGACAGCTCCGGCGTCCGGCATCTATGCGGCGCCGCGCTGGCAGAGCGTGCGTATAGGCGCGCGCCCCGCGCGCGATCCGGAATTGGAAATGTTCCTTGCCGCGCAAGTGCGGGCGCAGCGCGCGCTCCGCGAGCCAACGAAGGCGAACACCGATGTGCCCGTCCTCCGCGCTCTGCCGGACAACTTGGGCCTCTGGAAGCCGTCGATCGAGTTTCTGCTTGGCCCCTATGCTCTCTCGAAAGATCTCAACGACGTATCCACCGCCGACCTGATGCGCACTGTGGAGCGCGGCGGCGACAGCTTTGCGACACAGGGCTACGGCGCATTGCTGACGCGGCTCGCATCCGGCCTCACGATCCGCCGCTCGCGTCCGGTGAAAATGATGGCCTGGGGCAGAAGCAGCGTGCTCGAGACAGAGGAATCACATTGGTCTCCGCGGGCCATCATCCTCACCTGCTCGACCAATGCCCTGCTGAGCGACGACATCGAGTTCATTCCGCCGCTGCCGAAGCGCGTCAAAGACGCGGCGGCGCAGCTTACGCTCGGCAGTCTTGATCACATCGCGCTCGACATGCCGGGCAATCCGTTCGCGCTGCAGAAGGACGATCTCGTCATCGAACAGTCGAGCGGGCCGCGTACGGCCGCGGTGCTTGCGAACGTCTCCGGCACGGGCCTGCACGTCGTCACGGTAGGCGGCGCGTTCGGGCGTGAGCTGGCGAGCAAAGGTGAAGCGGCGATGGTCAATTTCGCCGTGCAATGGCTCGGCTCGATCTTCGACACCGATGTGAAACGGTACATCAAGAAGACCGCGGCCACGAATTGGAATGCGCAGGACTACATAAAGGGCGCGATGTCTGTCGCGAGTCCGGGCCACGCCGACGCGCGGCGGGCGCTGATGGAGCCGCTCGGCCGTATTTGGCTCGCGGGCGAGGCGCTGCATGAGACGAAATGGGGAACCGTCGAGGGCGCCTGGGAATCCGGCGTGCGCGCCGCGGAAGCCGTCCTGCGGCAACTCGGGCGAGGCGGCGCACGCGAAGATGAGCCGAGACACAAGCGCAAGAGGCGCTAGTGACAAAGCCCAAAGCGCTCATCGCCTGGTCGAGCGGCAAGGACAGCGCTTGGGCGCTGCATGAGATCAGGCAGGCCGGCGAGTTCGAGGTCGTCGGCGTGCTCACGACCGTGAACGATGTGTTTGATCGCGTCAGCATGCACGGCACGCGCACTGAACTCTTGCGCAGGCAAATCGAGGCTGCGAGTCTCGCGCCCGTGCTGGTGCATATTCCGTGGCCGTGCACCAACGCGATCTACGAAGCCGCGATGGCGGCGGAGATCACGAAGGCGAGGGCGTGCGGCGTCACGCATATCATCTTCGGCGACTTGTTTCTGCAGGACATCCGCGCCTATCGCGAGAAGCAATTGCAGGGAACCGGCGTCGCGCCGGTCTTTCCGCTCTGGCTGCGTCCGACGGCCGCGCTGGCCCGGTCGATGCTCGCCGGTGGGGTCGAGGCTTATCTCACGACGGTCGATCTGAAAAAATTACCGGCGCGTTTTGCTGGCCGGCGTTTCGATGCAACGCTGCTCTCCGAGTTGCCGGACG
>Ga0207780_1000118_pt1 | contig 19972 bp, 18 predicted proteins | sample LuqExpMetageno45_FD_187803 | JGI IMG/M metagenome (GOLD analysis project Ga0207780, IMG submission 187803) | Tropical forest soil microbial communities from Luquillo Experimental Forest, Puerto Rico - Sample 45 (SPAdes) | ecosystem: Environmental > Terrestrial > Soil > Tropical forest ...
AATGATGACCCTAATCCCTTCGCCTGGCTCGCAGAACCCAAACAAGAGTATCGTCGCCGTCAGGCGCGGGTACCAAGTGTTAGATTCGATCCACTAGGAGATCATGATGTTGAAAATAGTAGCTGTCGCAGTATCTGCACTCTTTGTTACGGCATCTCCGCTGGCCTACGCGCAAGCCCCATCTGCGAAGGAAACGGAGCACTTAAGCGTAGCCGACTGGAGCAAGTTGACGGACTTGCGGATTGATCTCGTCAAGGCCGCGTTACAACTGACACCTGATCAGACAAAATACTGGTCAGCCATAGAGGAAGCTATTCGCGGCAGAGCGAAAGACCGACAATCCCGCCTCGCAAAGATCGCAGAACTGGCGGGTAAACGCAGTGATGAAAGCCCGATCGAAGTATTGCGCAATCGGGATCCTGTCGCCTTCTTGCATCGACGTGCCCATGCCTTGGCTCAACGGTCAGCCGACCTTAAGAAGCTCGCCGATGCATGGCAGCCGCTCTATAAGACCCTCACCCCCGAACAGAAGCAGCGGATGGCGGCCCTCACGATATTTGTAATTCGTGACATGAGCGACGCCCTAGAACACCGTCGTGCGCAATCTGAGGATGATGAGGATTAACGCCGACTGGTGCATTCTTTCGCACGTCATCGCGGACCGAAGCGATCAAATTTCTTCGGCCCACGTTATTGCATTGCGCATTTATACTCTATTCCAAAAAAGTGACCGCATTTGCTACAGTTATCGAGTGGAACCCGTGCTTGGAGAAACAATGCCTAATTTATGCACCAGAATCTTGATGCTACTTGATGCGTGCTATGCCCTCTGGTCATCATCTTGTTTTCGGTATGGAACCGGACTGATAATGTGACCGCTTTCTTATGCTAAGAAATTGAGGGCCCTCATGTTCGATCTGAATAACTATTCGTTTCTGACGATCGTTTTGGTTGGCCTAGCGGCCATCCTGTTAGCCAGTGAGATCGGACGTTGGCTTGGCGCGCGCACCGAAAATCGCGGTAGTAGCAACGTTTCCACTTTGGAGAGCGCCGTGCTCGGGCTGTTGGCGTTGATGCTCGGCTTTACCTTCGCCATGGCACTCTCGCGCTTTGAGGCTCGGCGGGATGCGGTATTGAATGAGGCGAATGCGATCGGCACGACAGCATTGCGTGCGCGCCTTTTACCCGAACCGGAAAGAAAAGAAGTCCTTAAGTTGCTCAAGGAATACGTAAAAGTTCGTCTTGAAATCACGCAACGCCCAGTATCTCGGACGGAGCTAATGACTGCGATTGCTCAGTCAAATGCGCTGCACGAGTCCCTTTGGCAGCAAGCAGCCACGTCAGCCGCGAAGAATAATGGAATGGTGCCAACCGGACTTTTTATCCAAACGCTAAATGACATGATCGACAACCAAGGAAAACGTCTAGCCGCGCTTCACAACCGAGTGCCGAACATTGTTCTGCTAGCGCTTTTTGGCATCGCCATTGTGGGGAGTACGTTCGCAGGATATGCGAACGGCATGGACCCTCGGCGCATTCGGATGCCGGTCTACGTTATGGCAGTACTTGTTTCCGGCGTCATATTCCTGATCCTGGATCTCGATAGACTAGGCGGCGGGTTCATTGCGGTTAGCCAACAGCCGATGATCGATGCGGCGGCCAGCATTGATGCGTTTTCCAACTAACGACGTCTCGTTTTGGCGCATTGCAACGTTAGTGGTGCTTTAACATCGCTAAGGTCGGACTCATCGTGGGCGTCCCGCGCGCCCGCTAATCAATGATGTGGTATCCACCGTCGACATAAAGGGTTCCGCCGGTGATCAGCTTAGCCGCATCATGAGCGAGGAATGCGGTGGCGACACCGACATCGTCAATGCTGACAAGGCTTCGCGCCGGAGCCTTTGCCTTTGCCTTATCGAGCAGTTGATCAAACTCAGGTATTCCCGAGGCCGCGCGTGTCGACAATGGTCCGGGCGAGATTGCATGTACCCGGATCCCCTTGGGACCAAGCTCAGCGGCGAGATACCGAACAGCACATTCAAGTGCCGCTTTTGCCACGCCCATGATGTTGTAGTTCTTCACCACCATCTGACTTCCATAATAGGTCATGGTGAAAAGCGTACCGCCTTTCTTCATCAGCGGCTCCGCAAGATGAGCCATGCGAATGAAGCTCCAACACGAAACATCCATCGTCGTGAGGAAACCATCACGTGGAACATCGACAACACGGCCGCCAAGCGCATTCTTTGGCGAAAAAGCGATCGCGTGAACTAAAAAGTCGAGTCTCCCCCACTCATTAGAAATCCGCTTGAAGACGCTTTCCATCTGCCCATCGATACTGACATCTAGCGGCATAAGAATGGGTGCCTTCAATTCACGCGCCAGCGGCTCGACGAATTTCTTGGCTTTATCGTTGAGGTAAGTGACCGCAAGTTCTGCCCCCAGAGCACGAAATGCCTTGGCACACCCCCACGCGATTGAATTCTCGTTCGCGATGCCCACTATCAAGCCACGTTTCCCTTCGAGTAGCGGCGCTTTTGCAACGGGGATTGGCATTTTTTCCTCACAACTTCATGGCTAAGTGACTAAGTGCGTGAAACTGCTGCTCGATAAATGATGTCAACTTTCGCTTGCTGCGATGCGCATACAATTCGAAAGCCGCATCTAAACACACCGGCATCCATTACCGAAACACGGAATATTATTTATCAATTTTTGTGAAAGACCTGTTGATACAGGTCAAAAGGCGGCGAATTAAGTCGTGAGCTGGGGCGGCGCGTTCATCTCATGCCAAACTACCTGCAAGCGCCGCGTCGTAATAGACCAATACACCGTGTCCCATCTCCGCTAAACGTAATGGCACCGAGCGTCCCCGGTTGATCATACGATCCGGGTGTAGAGCCTGACCCTATACCTCCGAACGACATCGTCGTACTATTTCGCAAAGATACATCCGACACACGACCGCCCTGCGTCGCGCAATAGGTGCCATCAATTGCCGGATTGCATTGCTCGGCAAACGCAAACGAACTCACGGCGGCCATGAAGGTCGTCACAACACACAATTGGCAAAATGCCGACTTCATTTTAATAGTACTGCATTTGTTTTAGACGACCTGATGCATACCGTAAGCACCAAGCTACCTATTTTCAATCTCGAATCATCCGACGCGTCCGCGACGCTATCGTACCAATATTCAGGCTAAGCGCATGCTGACGTATGAACCAGGAGCATCTTCAATTGGAACAAGCTCGCCGTCGCCAGGCCGGCGCGCCGCAATCTGGCCACCGCCATAATCAGAAACCCATTTCGCCCAATCGGTCCACCACGAACCCTGGTGATACTTGGCGCCTTCAAGCCAAATCCCGGGCCTATCCATCATCGTGTCGTTAGTCCAATAGCCATACTTGTTGTCTGACGGCGGATTGATCACACCCGCAACATGGCCAGAAGCTCCGAGCACGAAGCGAACCGGTCCTGAAGGCAATCGTGCGCCAGCATAGATTGAATGCCATGGTGCGATGTGATCCTCGCGAGTCGACAGGAAATACGTTGGAATCTTAATCTTTCGAAGATCAATGGGTACATTGGCAAGGGTGATTCCGCCCGCATCCTTCAATACATTTTTGAAATACATATTGCGCAGGTAAAAGCTATGCATGGCAGCCGGCATGCGCGTCGAATCTGAGTTCCAATATAAAAGATCAAATGCAGCCGCTTCACGACCCATCAAGTAATTATTCACCACAAAGAACCAGATAAGATCGTTCTCACGCAGGAGGTTGAAAGCCTCTGCCATATGGTGACCTTCAAGGTATCCCAAACGACTCATGTGTGCATCGAGAAGCTCAAGCTGAGCGTCGTCAAGAAATACCGATATGTCTCCCACGTCGGTGAAATCTAGCAACGTGGTGAAAAATGTAGCGGACGCAATACGATTATTTTTCGTCGCCGCCATGTAGGCAAGCGCCGTAGCGGTCAACGTACCGCCAATGCAATATCCAATAGTGTTAACCTCAGCCTCACCTGTCGCCCGTTTAATTGCATCAAGGGCCACCATAGGGCCATCGAGCAAATAATCGCAGAAGTCCTTATTGGCATGCTCGAGACCGGGATTTACCCACGAAATCAAGAAAACGGTATGACCCTGTTCGACGCACCATTTTATAAAAGAGTTCTTAGGTTTTAGGTCCAAAATATAGAATTTATTGATCCAGGGTGGAATGATTAGGAGCGGCCGGCGATGAACAGTAGGGGTGGACGGCGCATATTGAATGAGTTGCATAAGGTCATTTTGGAAAATGACCTTTCCGAGTGAAATTGCCAGATTTTCACCAAATCGAAATGCTGCTGAATCACTCATCTTCACTCTTAGACGGCCACCTCCGCGTTCTAGGTCTTCCATCAAATTCCTTAGGCCACAAATCAGATTTTCACCTCGCGACGCGATCGTTGTCTGAAGAACTGCCGGATTCGTTGCGACAAAATTGGTCGGCGACAATGCGTTGACGAACTGCCGAGTATAAAACTTAGCCTGATGCAAGGTGTGCGGTTCGACACCTTTGAGGTTTTCGATCGAAGACAGAAAATAGCGTGACATCAAAAGATAATATTGTTTGACGTAGTCGAAGAACGGATTATCATCCCACGTTTCATTTTTGAAGCGCTTGTCAAGCCTATTGGGCGCGATCACGGGGTCAACAGGTGTGTTGGATAGCGCGCGCCTAGCCGTCCGCTGCCAGAGCTCTGTCGTATCTGCGCAGAGTCTGAGCTGTTCATTCATTGTATGCGACCAATCGACAGTCGCTTTCTCGAAAATATCGTAAAACGTATTAAAGACTGTTTTGGGATCAATCACCTGATAACCGTCGTCCGTCTTCGACTTTTCGACCAATAGGTGTACAAGCCTATTGCTCCGTTTGGCGATGTCCGCGAGAGCATCGATCGCCCTTGCGCTGAAGATTTCGTCGGGTGCAGCAACATATTTATTTTTATCTTTTGCCATTTCTCGATCGTGACCATTCGGTTTGCTGCTCAACTTCGCGGGCTTGTTCATATGCGGGCCTTATTTGTTACGTCAGCCTGTTACTTGGCTCTCCATTTCTCGTAGATGGGCACGAGCCTCCTCCGCACTCTCGAAAATGTGGGGGGCTAGCCCGCGCCGTCTTAGCGCGTCGCCCAATTTCGCACGCAGAAAGGTGCTGGTCGTATAACGCGTGATACCTGAATAGAAACGACTAGCCAGATCACTCACCATTGTCGAATACTCATCGACAATGTCGGGATTGATTGTGAAATGGTCATAATTCACGATGGCGTAAACTTTGCGTCCAAGTGGAGATAAAACACCCTCTACGGTACTGCGTATGGACTCGATATCCTTGTGGGTACGAACTACATGGCCTTCAAAATTGATAAAAAACAGATTTTGTTGCGGATGGAAAGCAAAGCGGCGGTCGAGTGGAACGCGTAGCATATCCTCGCGCAATCGCATGGGTTTGGTTGAAAATATACGTTCATCCATAATTGCCGGATCTCGTCGAATGATCGGACGGAACTCCATTCGAGCCAGAATATCCCGCTCAATATCGATCCCCGGGGCGACCTCCACCAGTTCCAAGCCCTCTTGGGTCAATTCGAGCACACAGCGTTCCGTAACGTAGAGCACCGGCTGCCCACGTTGAGCGGCGTAACCACCAGAAAATGTACGATGTTCAACCTCACGAACGAGCTTCCGCACGTCGCCATCGTTGACGATTCTAAGACAACCATCCTCAATCTTCACTTGGAGACGGCCGGCGGTAAACGTGCCGACAAACACTACTTTCTTGGCATTTTGACTGATGTTTATAAAGCCACCGGCACCCGCCAGCCGCGGCCCAAACTTGCTGACGTTCAGGTTACCTTGTTGATCTGCTTGGGCCAGGCCGAGAAACGCGACATCCAGGCCGCCGCCATCATAGAAGTCAAATTGGTAGGGCTGATCCACAATAGCGTGAGCATTCGTGGCGGCACCGAAATTGAGTCCACCTGCCGGCACGCCACCAATCACTCCCGGCTCAGCCGTCAATGTCATAAGGTCAATGATCTTTTCTTCATTGGCAACACTTGCAACGCCTTCGGGCATGCCGATACCGAGATTGACCACGCTATTTGCTCTGAGCTCAATAGCTGCGCGCCGAGCAATAATTTTTCGTTCACTCATTTCCATTGGCGGAATCAATCCAACGGGAGTCCGTATCTCACCACTAAAGGCAGGATCGTATTGAACCGCGAAAGTCTGCCAATGTTGCTCCGGGCTCGCAACAACCACACAATCAACAAGGATGCCCGGGATTTTGACGTCTCTAGGATTGAGCGAGCCACGCTCGGCAATCCGCTCCACCTGTACCATGACAAGGCCGCCAGAGTTTTGCACGGCCATGGCAATCGCTAGCGCTTCTAAGGTAAGCGCCTCTTTCTCCATGGTGATATTGCCGTCAGGATCGGCTGTCGTACCACGTATAATGCCAACGTTGATTGGGAGTGCGCGATAGAAAAGAAATTCTTTGCCTCCGATTTCAATTAACTCGACTAAATCGTCTTTTGTGCAGTCGTTGATTTTGCCACCTCCGTGACGCGGATCGACGAACGTACCGAGTCCTACGCGCGTGAGGTGACCAGGTCGCCCGGCTGCGATGTCGCGGAACAGGTGAGATACAACGCCCTGCGGAATATTGTAGGCCTCAATCTGGTTGGCAATAGCGAGACGCTGCAGCTTGGGTACGAGTCCCCAATGTCCACCTATCACGCGTCTCACCAACCCTTCGTGACCAAGATGGTTAAGACCGCGCTCCTTCCCGTCTCCCTGCCCCGCGGCATAGATGAGTGTGAGGTTGCGCGGCCTCCCGGTTGCTTGGACGTATTGTTGTTCCGTTGAAAAATATCGCTCTTCGAGCGCAATTGCGATCGCTTCAGCGAAACCAATGCCTACGAATCCCGCGGTCGCAATTGTGTCTTCATCACGTATCAGACGAACTGCCGCCTCCGCGCTCACAACTTTCCCGCTGTCTGGCGTCCGCAATAATGTAAGCATGGATTGCATGGTGGCTTCCGGCATCGGTGACCTCCAAGTTGATATAAATTTATAAAGTCCATCACCGCTCGCATTGTCCTATGTCAACGACTTCGAGATTGCGGCTTTTAGGGTGCTGCGATCCCTCCGCGGGCTGGCTGTCAGCGGTACAAAAACAAAATCAGCTCGGCTTTAGGCTGAGGAGTTCGCAGCTCGTAAGAGTGAGGCGTCAGTGTCGCAAGGAACGGGTTTGGGTTTCTTGAACTCCAGACAGGATGCTGACGCTCAATAAATGCCGGTCAAATAGTACAGTCCAATTATGACGAATACTGCGGTAGTTTTCGTCAACGTGATCACAAATATATCCTTATAGGCCTCCTTGTGGGTGAGGCCCGTAACTGCGAGAAGCGTGATAACCGCACCATTGTGCGGCAAGGTATCCATGCCGCCGCTAGCCATGGAGGCGACACGGTGCAGCACCTCAAGCGGAATTTTTGCCGCTTCTGCAGCTGCAACAAAATTGTCGGCCATCGCAGCGAGGGCGATACTCATGCCACCCGAAGCCGAGCCGGTGATCCCTGCAAGCGCAGTCACACTGATAGCCTCATTGATAAGCGGATTGGGAATAGCCTTGAGTGCACTGGAGATCGACACGAAACCGGGCAGTAACGCTATCACTCCACCGAATCCATATTCAGACGCTGTGTTGAGCGAGGCAAGCAGCGCACCGGCGACCGCCGCTTTGCTGCCATCGGCGAACTTCGTCACCACAGGCCGCCAGGCGAACACAAATACCGTAAGGATTCCGAGGAGCAGCGCGCCCTCGACCGCCCAGATGGCCGCCACCCCTGCTATTTTGGTGACAATAACGTGGTCGCCTAGGTTGATTTCGTGCGTCGACCCATAGGCGCGCAAAATCAAATGTGTCAGCAGATAATTCGCAACACCAACAATTACCAGCGGCAGAATAGCGATCCAAGCGTTTGGCAATTTCTCAGCTTCAAACGCTTCCGGCTCATTACGGAGATTAGTACCATAACTTTCGCCCCGCGCATGGGCGGCTCGACGACATCGCTCAATGTATAGGAGACCGACGATCACAACAAAAATACTGCCAACAAGCCCGAGCCATGGAGCAGCCCACGTCGTCGTGTTGAAGAATGTAGTTGGAATGATGTTCTGAATTTGCGGCGTGCCCGGCAGAGCATCCATCGTAAAGCTGAACGCACCGAGCGCGACCGTGCAGGGAATGAGCCGCTTGGGAATCCCGCTCTGACGAAACATCTCGGCCGCGAATGGATAGACCGCAAAAACCACAACAAAAAGTGAAACGCCACCATAGGTCAGGATTGCGCATACCACCACGATTGACAGTACCGCCCGCTCACGCCCAAGCACTCCAATCACTGCGGAGACAATCGATTTAGAGAAACCAGAAAGCTCAATGACTTTGCCAAACACCGCGCCGAGCATGAACACGGGAAAATAATTTTTTACGAACCCAACCATCTTCTCCATGAAAACGCTCGAGAACATCGGCGGAACCAGCGACGGGTCCGTCAACAGTACCGCACCGAGTGCCGCTACCGGCGCAAACAAAATCACGCTGTAGCCGCGATAGGCTACAAACATAAGAAAAACCAGCGCGCCTAAAACAATTATAAGACTCATGACTTTGCTCCCCTTGTCACTCAGCCGTGATGGCACGCCGATATGGAGCACTCTCATGCTGTCGATGTGAAAATCGTCAACCGTTCTCGTTCGAGTTCTGCAATGATCTTTGCGTGGTGCGTTACTGCCTCGCTCAATAAGTCACGGACCGAGACGACACCAACAACCTTGCCTTTATCGACCACTGGCAAATGGCGAATACGGTGATCATGCATGAGTTTAAGACAATCGGCGAAGGTGTAAGCCAAATCAGCCGTAACAACATCGCGGACCATAACGTCCGCAACTACGGTAGCATCAGATGACTTTGCAGCCAGGATCACTCGTCGCGCGCAATCACGCTCAGACACAACCCCCACAAGCGCGTCACGCTCCATGACTACAAGGAAACCGATATCTTTCTCGGCCATAATTCGCAGCGCTGTGAGCATGCTTTCGGCAGGACCAACGGTCCACAATACCTTTGGCTTGCGCTCAAGAATGCGTTCTAACGTACGGAATGCCAGAATTTCTTCCGGTCGCCTGATGGGAGGTTCCATGTAAAGGCTACCCCAAATCTGTATTTCGGCCCTCTATACTACCCCATTTTCCAAGCTCACTAGTATGCGTTTCGGCAATGATTTAGATCAACTGGCGGCAATATTTATGCAGCATTTGCTCGGCTCTGACCTGAAATAGCCCACCGCGATAGGCGCGCCATTCAGGTAACGATCTCTTGAGCTCGCGAAATGCGCGCCGCCTATCCTTTTCGTTCTCGATATGCGCAATTTTTTGACCGTTGACTGTAAGATGTCCCTCGCCCCAAGGAGCGACATTGCCCTGCCTATTGAGCTGTCCAGCCGCCGTCGACCGGCAACCCGATGCCACGAACTTGCGCTGCTGATTCGGAGCACAAAAACACGGCTGCGGCGCCGATCTGTTCAGGAGTTGCAAATTCAAGAGAGGGTTGCTTGTCGGCGAGCAACTTCATCTTCGCTGCGCTGGGCGCAAGATTTTCTTGGCTAGCGATGTCGTCGATTTGCTTTTGCACCAGCGGTGTGAGCACCCAGCCGGGACAAATGGCGTTGCAAGTGACGCCGGTAGTCGCAGTTTCTAGGGCAACTACTTTTGTGATCCCGAGGATTCCGTGCTTTGCGGCCACATACGCAATCTTATTGGCTGAAGCAACGAGACCGTGCGTTGATGCAATGTTGATAATACGCCCCCAATTTCGACTGAGCATCTGCGGAAGCGCCGCGCGGATCGCATGAAACGCCGCCGATAGGTTAATCGCGATGACGGCATCCCATCGATCGACGGGAAATCGATGCACCGGCGCGGTGAATTGAATGCCGGCGTTATTCACGAGGATGTCAAGCTTTCCTAATTCGCGTGCTGCCTGCTCCACCATACCGACGATCTGTTCAGGTTTGCTCATGTCTGCCGCGCTATAAGCAACTCGTATTCCAAACTCGGAGCTAAGAGACGCGCATAGCTGATCAATCTCCGCCGCGGTGCCAAATCCATTCAGCAGAACGTCGGCGTGTTGACTAGCAAACGCCCGAGCGATCCCAAGTCCGATTCCGCTGGTCGATCCAGTAACAATGGCAACCTTACCCTTTAACATCTTATCCTCCATATGCCGATCTGCCCTGATTGCGCTTCGCATTGAGTCAGTGATTCGCAAGTCGAACGCACTGCACACCGAACAAACAACCCCATCACATTAGAACTCGCCTAGTCTATGATGTGGTAGCCACCGTCGACATAAAGGGTTTCGCCTGTGATGAGCTTCGCCGCATCGTGTGCAAGAAACGCGGCTGCGATTCCGACACTTTCGATACTTACCAGGCTACGAACTGGCGCCTTTGTTCGTGCCTTATCGAGTAATTTGTCGATGTCTGTGAGCCCTGAAGCCGCGCGTGTCGCAAGCGGTCCGGGTGAGATAGCGTGCACGCGGATCCCCTTGGGCCCTAGTTCTGCAGCAAGATACCGGACAGCGCATTCTAACGCCGCCTTAGCAACGCCCATTATATTGTAGTTCTGAACGACGATCCGGCTTCCGTAATAGGTCATCGTAAACAGCACGCCGCCCTTTTTCATGAGTGGCTCCGCCAGACGCGCCATACGGATAAAGGACCAGCAACTGGCATCCATTGTGAACAGAAATCCGTCCCGCGATGCATCTACTACGCGTCCCCGTAGCGTTCCTTTAGGTGCCGAGGCTATGGAATGAACAAGAAAATCAAGCCCGCCCCAATCTCCGGCGATGCGTTCAAAGACCGCCTCCATCTGACCGGAGATCTGCGCATTCATCGGCATGACGATTGACGCACAGGCCTCACGAGCCAATGGTTCGACGTATTTTTTTGTTTTGTCGTTCACATAGGTAATTGCGAGCTCTGCACCCAGTGCACGAAACGCCTTCGCACAGCCCCATGCGATTGAGCGCTCGTTGGCGACCCCAACGATAAGACCTCTTTTGCCCTCAAGAAACGGTACTTTTGCTGCAGGAATAGCCACTTAATCATCGCCCCCTGTACGACAGGACACGAAGTGAGCAAAACGTTGGAAGCCTATAGGCGAATAACCTCGGATTCTTTGACCAGGATCAACGACCTTCGCGAATAGGTTATATAGAAAACAGCACACTAGGCACATTGAGACGGGCATTTTTCGTCATGAAAATGATTTCGCTAAGTGACGCTGTGGCGCTAATCCCTGACGGTGCTTCGCTTATGATTGGCGGTTTTATGGGAGTTGGTACTCCTGAGCGTATAATCGACGAGCTCGTGCGCCAGCGTAAGCGCAACCTAACCGTCATCGCGAACGACACTGCGGTCCCGGGACGCGGAATTGGCAAACTCGTGGACAGTGGTCTTGTCGGCCGCACGATCGCCAGTCACATCGGCCTAAATCCCGAGACCCAGAAGCAGATGATCGAGGGAAAGATGGCGGTGGATCTTATCCCACAGGGCACACTCATCGAACGAATTCGCGCCGGCGGATATGGATTGGGCGGCGTGCTGACGGAAACTGGCATTGGTACTATCGTTGAGGAAGGCAAGCAGCGCATCGAACTTAATGGCAAGAGCTACCTCATCGAGACGTCACTGCGTGCCGACTTTGCCATCGTGAATGCGTTCCTTGCCGACTATCTCGGCAATCTGTCCTATGTGTTGACTGCGCGAAACTTCAATCCGGTCGTAGTCATGGCGGCAGACACCACGATTGTGACCGCGGACCATATCGTACCGGTTGGTCTCATTGCTCCAGATCACGTCATCACACCTGCGCCACTCGTGGATTACCTTGTTATGAACGGATGAAGACAATGGATGCTCAATCGATTATCGCCAAGCGCATTGCCCGCGAGTTGCGGACAGGAATGCTTGTCAATTTGGGCATTGGAATTCCCACTTTGGTAGCGAATTTCATTCCCGCTGATGTGAAAGTTTTTTTCCAATCCGAAAACGGTTTGATCGGTACCGGTTCCATACCGGAGGAAGGAATGGCGCACCCGTTGCTGACCGATGCAGGCGGGCGTCCCGTCACTGCGCTGCCGGGCGCATGCACCTTTGACAGCGCAATGTCATTTGGACTAATTCGCGGCGGCCATGTAGATGCGACGGTTCTCGGAGCACTTCAGGTTGATGCGAAAGGCCTGCTCGCGAACTGGATGATCCCGGGCAAGATGGTGCCCGGAATGGGTGGCGCTATGGATCTGGTGACCGGCGCTAAGCGGGTCATCATCGCCATGCAACACACCGCCAAGGGGAAACCGAAGATCGTCACTAAATGTACACTGCCGCTCACGTCAGCGCGGCCGGTCGACCTACTCGTTAGCGAGATGGCTGTAATTGCCTTTCCAAAAGGTGGGGCGACTCTTTTGGAGACCGGACCCGGCATCACGGTGGAACAAGTCGTGGCCGCGACCGAGGCGAAGCTAGAGTTGCCTGACAAAATCCCAGAAATGCAATTATAGGGGTTAGAACTCTCTCCCTGCAGAGCTCGTTTGTCAGACATCTGACGCAGCAGGGACGACCGGTTTTCATGATAGCTTACAAAACTCTAGGACCCGAAGACCGGCATTCAGCACCGAGAATTATTGCAAATCATGAATCTCACATTCAGTCACACCATTGTCTCCGTAATTTTAATGTTGGGCCTATCTAACTGTAGTTCTACTACTCACTACTGGGACAATGAACCACAAAGTGAGGCCGATAAAAACGCTTACGCTTGCAACATATACGGGTATTACTACGGAACTAAACAATTCGAAGATTGCCTAAAATATGTTGCGTCTAAGCGAGATAAGAAGTCTGTGTCACCACTCTAGCCACTTTAAATCTTCCCAGTTGGGTGTACGGAAGACAACTCGGAGCTTTCCAGATTCATCGGTTATATTGTCAGTGCGAAGGTGTCCTTTAATCGGCTGGCCAGGGTCATCCACAGCGAAGGTGCATCTACGTACGCCTTAGGCCTAAAGCACTACAACTCAAACTATTTTTGCTCGCAGTTCCTCGACAGCATCGACACGTTCCCAGGCGAAATCGACATCTTCCCTTCCAAAATGTCCGTAGACTGCTGACTTACAAAATATTGGTCGCCTGAGATCAAGATGATCGATCATTCCCTTAGGAGACAGAGGAAATACCTTTCGCACCAACGACGAAAGTTCGGTGTCAGAGCGCCTACCTGTTCCGTAAGTTTGGACCATCACCGACACAGGATCGACGAGCCCTATGCAATAAGCCAATTGCACGAGGCAATCGTCGGCGAGTCCCGCTGCGACAATATTTTTTGCAATATACCGCGCCATATACCCTGCTGAGCGGTCAACCTTTGTTGCATCCTTCCCGCTAAATGCACCACCACCGTGAACAGCCCATCCGCCATACGTATCGACGACGATCTTGCGACCAGTCATACCGCTATCCGCTTGCGGCCCTGCGATTAAGAACTTGCCTGTACCGTTCACTGTAAACTTGGTTCTGTCATCGACGAGTTCTCCAAGTACCGGCAGCGCAACCTTGTCGATAATTTCTCTCTTCGCCTCCTCGGTCATAAACTTTCCGTCTGGCGTTACGACATCCGCGGTATGTTGCGCGGCAATCACGACGTAATCCACGCGCACCGGTTTCCCGTCGCGATATTCGACAGTGACTTGCGTTTTTCCATCGGGGCCAAGAAAGGGCAAAACTCCCTGTTTGCGAACCTCCGCAAGTTTCAACGCAAGCTTGTGTGCGAGCATAATCGGCAGCGGCATCAGCTCTTTTGTCTGACGGCAAGCAAATCCAAACATCATCCCTTGATCGCCGGCTCCAATTTGTCCACCCGATTTCGTTACTCCGAGATTGATGTCGGCCGATTGCCGATGGAACGATCTCAGGATCGTTCCTGCATTTATGTCGAACCCGTATTTTGGCGAGGTATAGCCAATATCATTGCCGAGCTTTCGCACCGCCTGTTCCACATCGAATAGGGCGGTTGTTGTGATTTGCCCTCCAACCAAAATCAGACCCATCGTTACAAAGGTGTTGCAGGCGACGCGCGCCTCGGGATCGCGTCTTAGGCATTCATCAAGCAGTGCGTCTGAAATCTGGTCGCACAATTTATCGGGATGTCCTTCTGCAACGGACTCCGACGTAAAGAGCATATCCTTCGGATATAGGGGCATCGATTTTTACCGGCCGCGAGGTACTGACGCTTTTTAGCCATTAAAAAAGCGAACCACGTTTGCGCAAGCGTTGACCTTAATCAAAAGAGTACGAAAAATTCAAATTCGTTGACTACTCGCTCTACTACAACGTCCTACTGCGGCCGCCAAATTTCGTTGTCTTAATCGGCCGGTTGGGGTTGAGCACTTTCGGGATGATCTACCAGCTCTGTCGGCCTTATTGCGACGGTGCCGAGTTCCGCTGGAGCGGAAAAGGGGTTCGCGTTGATGGGGCCCGTAGAAGTTCTTGCCCGTAAAGCGTATTCGCCCGGCGGGATATTTCGAAGAGCCATGTGAGGCCGGCTCTCGTTGTAGTCGATCCTCCAGGCTTCAGGGCGCAATAGTAATTTATAGCGCGCATGGAGTGGGCGTTCATGGACTCTTTTATTTGCAGTTATTTATATTCATTGCTTCCGAACACATTTCTCCCGAAGACAATTTGGGCAACACAATTGGGACATCATCTGTGACTGAACCAGATTTAGTTCGCTTCATAAACGCTCAGGCTCAAGTCTATCGTCACGTCGTTGACGAATTAACCGACGGATGTAAGCGGACCCACTGGATGTGGTTCATATTTCCGCAACTGTCCGGCTTGGGGCATAGTACCATCGCTCGGCACTTTGCCATCCAAGATATCGATCACGCTAAACGCTATCTCGCTGATCCCATTCTTGGCGATCGCTTGCGCCACAATGTACGCCTTATGGTTCGTCATAAGGGCAAATCCGCGTTCGATATCCTGGGATCGCCAGATGATCTCAAGTTTCGATCCTGCCTTACACTGTTTTATGAAGCTGCGGCCAATAAGTCAGACCGTTCATTATTCCGGGATGCTTTGAGGCAATTCTATGATGACGAGCCGGACACTCGCACGCTGGAACTACTCAGGTCTAAAACAACATAGCCCCGTCACGCGCTTTCATTCGATCGCGTTGGTCCGAGCGGCGGTGTTTGGGTGTTCTCTGATTCAGAGATACTTTGATCACGCTCTATATGAGCCTGGACCGCCTTTGATGCGGCGGCGGGTTCACCAGAGGCCTCAGTTGCCGCAGCGGATTTTACACTACTTAATCTTTTCAGGTCAGTAATGAAGTCGTGGAAAGATTCGACGGGCACAGAATATTTTCGTTCGGAAGCTGAGTATTTTGTCGTCAACGAAATGATTATGTTTTTTCCGTCGGGCGAATAATCCTCCGCACGCAAGGCAGTAACGCTAATCGGAACGTATTTGTCCTCTGCCATGGCATTTATCTTTCACTTTCAAAAAGGTTATAGCTAACGCATTGATCGGTCAAGCGTTTTGCTTTTGATGGGCAATCGCCGTTTACCGAGCACCTATACTAGTTCACATATGCCCGACAGTTTGCACTGCTAAACGGTCTATCGTTTTGGGCGCAGGAATCGGATCATTTATTCTCGGCACGATCTATGTACTCGTTGCCATGTTACTCATCGGTTCGCCGATCGTCGCGACGCTCGCGGTCCCATTTTTCTTCGGCGCGTTACTTCTCGTGCAGGGAATAGCGCTCATTGTCTTGGCTTTCCGTGTCCGAGCCTGAAAGGGGTCTAATCCGTTTTTGGGTATTAGAATTGGCTCCCCGCCCTAGTGTTCTTGGCTAGTGGTTTCGGCCAATATCGATCGGGGAAGATATTGAACGACTGCTCAAGGGGCGAGTAATGCGTAAATCCACATGCAGCACATTGTTGCCAGCGCGCCAACTCTTGATCTTTGAACGCATTAGAACATGCGTTCTTGATCAGATGGCGCGGGCTGGCAGGCCACACCTTCGTTGTTATCGTGCGACTGTTGCTTTCACTAGCGCAGATAAGCCGCGTCAATAGCCGCATTACATCGCGATGAAACCGAACGCTTGGCGGTTGTCAGGCATTCGATAATATTGCCTTTACCCGCGACAACGCCTTTGCAATAACGCGCTGCGTCTTTACCACACCTGTCCACAACATTCCTCGCCAATGCAGCGCATCTTGTGGACAGATTTGTTTCGCTTTGTTGGAGACAGATGAGCAGTTGGTTTTCTCCCGCTGGCACACCGCTACACTGACTTTTAAGTTGTTTGCCGCAAGCTACCGCCTCTTCAACTCTGTCTTTTTTTACATTGTCCTGCGCTTGAGCAACATTCAATTGGGCACCAGAAATTAGAATAGCAAAAGAAAGAAGCCACGCTGGGATGATCGTCGCGATGACGCGACAGCGGATCGTTCTTTGCATCGTCTCCTCCTCCAAAATTAAACGCTCAGTTAATAATGACGCTCGTTTCCAAGTGCAATGACATAGATCAAGAGACGCTGTCTCAAGGACTTTGAGGTAATTAAGGCTGGCCAGACTCTATCGATAGCCCCAAAGGACAATAGTTTTTCCGCGTGCTAAGGCATAGGCACCACACAGAGTGTCTAGTCTAGCGACCACTCGGATTCGCCGAGCCATCTCGTCATCCTTATCGCATACTCCATTACCGATCAGGCGCTATTGCGCATGAATTTGTGTTCGTCACCTGGACGCTAAACGCGGTTATCACCCTAATCGTCAGCGCGGCGATCCTGATGGGCACTGTCATGGCCAGCACGATGATACAACATTGGGGATAGACGACGAATGCATCGCCTGTCATCTCGTTCCCGCCGGGTCATGCTGAATAGGTGAGCTTAGATCGCCTTCAAGGCGCCAAAGTTGCGCCCGTGATCACATATTTGTCAGTTTTTGACGGACCAACGGACATCTGGTCGCCGTGGAGTTTGATGACGCTGGTTGCCTTTTTAAATGGGTGTCCCGGCGAGACCCTGTGAGTCTGTTCCCCGTGCGAGAGCCAACTCCTCCGGAATAATGTATATAGCCTTGACTGCTTGATCGAGCAGAGCCAGCTGAGCCTGAAGGGCCGCGTGACGCTCCTTGGGCAGTGTGCGGATCAAATTTTCAATCATTGCGCGCAGCCTCCGTGCAACTTGAATGCTGTCCGCACCGTACCGCCGCAGTTCAGTGCAGGCTAGAATGACAAAATCTTCCCAGTTAGGTGTGCGGAATATGACCCGGAGTATTCCCGATTCATCAGTTATATTGTCAGTCCGCAGGTGTCGCTTGCCGACGCTGCGGAGCAAGCGATGAAGCTGGTCGATTGCGAGCACGGCCGTAGTCGGATCGTTGATTGCCGGCGAGAGCGCTTTCGACGCGATATCGATGATGATCCGAAAAGAAAATGTCGGATCCTGCTCCAGCGTACGCTCGATTCCAAAGTGAACAGCAGAAACCAGGATACGTTCGTCGATCTCAGAAGCATCGCCGTATAAGGCAAACAGTGGTTCGTCCTTCGCAACGAAATCACCCACGACGGGAATGAGCTCCACAACGGCATTCGCTTTCTGCGATTCCGCCAAAAGCATACCTATGTTCACCGACAGGATGACCTCAGATTTACCTGTATGATTAACGGTCCGGGAAGGCATCCCACGGGTCTGAGGCTTGGTATGCGGTTGCGATGGACCCTGTGCCGGTTGAGGGTAAACAGTCTCGATCACGGTAAGGCCATCTTCTCCAACCCGGGACAAAATGCTGACGGGCCGCAATAGTCGCGCTGCATAATCGATCAAGTAGAGAAATGCTGCCATCGAAAGCAGGCCGAGCACCGCAGCCACAACGAGCACCAACTGGTCGCCGGTCGCCTCTACTCGGTTGAGTGTGGAAATCGCAAATAGCAGCGAGAAAACGAACAACCCGACGGTGTATTTAACGACCTGATCCCGCAGCAATGTAGTGGCAATAACACGTGGTGTCAGTTGGCCGCCGGCCACCTGGATTGCAACGAGCAGGGACCCAAATGTGAATACGATAAACGATAAGGTCATTGTGATGATGGTCTGCAGCATGGCCGTTGCGCCGGCGGCCGAAAGGCGCCCGAATTGCAATCCGAGCGCGGCGTCAAGCTCATGCACAAGGCGATATAACACCAACTCAAGAATTATCGCGCCGAATGGTACAACCCACAGCGCATGACGTGTATATCGTCGCAATAGATGCCAAAGCCCCGTCATTGCCCGTAATCCCTTGTCCAATGCGTATGCAACTGCGAGAGTTTCTTAGTTGTGATCACCCCCGGGTCGCTTAAGGGAGGCTAATATGAAAACGGTCGACATCATATACCGCTATGAGGCGCGGGATACTCCCGCGAGACCTATGCCACCCGATAGCAATGCAGCCCTGATGCGGCTCGATGAAGGTAATAAGGCATTCGCCGAGCTCCTCGGCCACGTGAAAGACGAGAGTGGCCTACTACAGCAAGTGATCTCGGTTGATCCGAGCGATTTAGGCCTCTTGCCGGGCAAAACCGGGAGCCCGAAACAAAATCCATTTGCCGCCATTCTCGGCTGTTCGGACGCCAGGGTACCTGTCGAACTCATTTTCAACGAAGGAGCAAACGACCTTTTTGTTATTCGCGTAGCAGGTAACGGTCTAGGCACAGAAGTGCTTGGCAGTCTGAATTACGCTGTGGAACACTTGAGCGGTAGTTTGAAACTCATTGTTGTTTTAGGACACAGCGGATGTGGGGCTGTAACGGCAGCAGTCGATGTGTTCTTAAACCCAAGCGACTACTTGCCGCTCGCCACCAAGCATTCGCTTCGCAATATTCTCGACCGTTTACTTCTTGTCGTTCAAACGTCCGCAAGAAAATTGCTTGCTGCCTTTGGACCCAATATTGCGCACAATCCAGGGTACCGACGCGCATTAATCGAGACATCAATCGTCGTGAATGCAGCGCTTTCAGCTTACTCGATACAGCGAGAGCTCGGAATCAACGAACCAGCTGAATTGCAGACAGTGTACGGCGTCTATCTACTTGAGGCTCGCGAGGTATGGGCACCGCGCCTCAGCAATAAAAAAAGAAACGGGTTGGCGACAGCACCACAGGATCTTGCGGGATTCGTCGACCTCGGCAACGCAATTGTTCAGTCGGAACGAATTGCATCACTTATCAGATGACGCTTGAGACCCAGATGCGCCAACGAAAAACCCCGGGACGGTATCCCGGGGTTTCGATTTGTTCCGCTCTCTTGATCGGCGGTTACGTTCCGGCGGCGAAACTACCACCAGCGATAGTTCACACCAAGCAGGACAGTTGTCTCGGTCGCTTTGGCGCTGACCGGGTAGACAACGCCGCCGGCGCCGGTCACGCTGCCAGAGGTTGAGCCGAAGTCCATGTAATTGCCTTCCAGAAACGCCGACCAATGCGGCGCGAACATCCATTCAGCACCACCGCCAAGCGTCCAACCAGTTCTGGTTTGGGAGGTCTGGCCATATTGAACGCCAGCATAGGTAACGTTCGCACTTGTATGACCCCATGCAGCGCCGCCCTGGAAGTAGAGCAACCATGCGGGTTGTACTGCATAGCCAATACGCGCCGTCAGAGTATCGAACCACTGATTATTGAAGTTAGCCACCGCCTGCGTGCCGGCCAGAGGGGCTCCAAATGAACCAGCAGCGAAAGTTCCGCTATGACTGTTGCTTGTCCAATCAAACATATCGCGGAAGCCG
>Ga0207780_1000120_pt1 | contig 19790 bp, 20 predicted proteins | sample LuqExpMetageno45_FD_187803 | JGI IMG/M metagenome (GOLD analysis project Ga0207780, IMG submission 187803) | Tropical forest soil microbial communities from Luquillo Experimental Forest, Puerto Rico - Sample 45 (SPAdes) | ecosystem: Environmental > Terrestrial > Soil > Tropical forest ...
ACTTTGCTGAATGAAATTCGTGGCGTCACGTTCCATGGCGTGGCCGAAGGCATAGTCCGCCGTGATGAAAAACCAGGAATCGCCCCCCTTGCGTGTGACTTCGCGCGCGGTGCCTTTGGCGAGTGAATAGGTGTCGTAGGCCCAATGGGTGCCGGTATCTGAGCATTTACTGCCGGTCAAATCCGAACTGGCCGCGCTTGCGACCATGAGAATGTGATTGGTCCTGCGGGTGATTTCCTGCAGTGCCAAGGCCACGCCCGATCCCGTTGCATCGGCAATGGCGTCAACATGATCAACATCAATCCATTTTTGCGCAATCGCGGCGGCAACATCGACCTTGTTCTGGTGATCGGCGACAACGATTTCAATCGGTTTTCCCAGCACAGTCCCACCAAAGTCTTCAACCGCCATTTTAGCCGCCGCCACCGACCGGGCGCCGGTAATATCGGCATACATGCCGGATTGATCATTGATGACGCCAATCCTCACAACACCGTCTGAAATTTGCGCATGTACTGGCATGGCAACAACCGCCAGCGTGGCTGCGGCAAGATATAAAATGACAAAACGTTTCATTGAGCGAATCTCCCTAGTGGCAACGCGAGGAAGACTTGCGCCATGGTCGCGCACCCCCAACCAATTCGCAGGAGAAGTGCGGAATAATACTTTGATCTAGATCAAACCAAAAAAATATATCGGCTTACTCGCTGCGTTTGCGAAGCGCATTTAACTGCACTCTAGGACTTATCGCCCATCTTATTGTCCTCGATTAGATCATCCATTCCAGCTGCACGAAGTGCGTCCCAGAGTCTCACAAGACCTTCTTTTAGGAGGTCCGTGGCCATTTCAAGCGCGAGTAGTTGGTTTTGGTCTGTTCGTAATTCCACTTGGAAAAACGAAAAATCCTCACTGAAGCAAGCTTTTTCAATTCCAAGTACGCGCACTTTGTCCTCCTACGCAAAGCAAAGAGCAACTTTAGCGGCCCCCACCGTTGGATTCCTTAAAAACCTCATAACCAGCGATTTAATCGTCGGACCTTAACGGGAGCAAGACAACTTCGAATAGAACCGTGACGAGTAAGCGGCCACTTTGTTGGACACGCTTATTTATTGCGGCTGAACTCCAGCCGCCTTTACCATCTCGGCAGTGAGCTTTACGTCGTCGCGGATCGTGGCGGCTAGTTCCGCTGGTCCCTCCGCGACAAGATCGATGCCAAACTTCGTAAGGTACTTCTCGACGAAGTCCGGCCGCTTGATAATGGCTATCACGTCGCGGTTAATGCGTTCTACCAACTGCCCGCTCGTACCTCGAGGTGCAAAAATTCCCCACCAGATCACCGAGTCAACGTATGGATAGCCCGCCTCCGCTACGGTCGGGATTTCTGGAAAAAGACTCGAGCGTTTCCGGCCGCCAATGGCGAGCGCCTTTAGTTTACCTGCCCTTACCATCGGGCCCGCAGTTGCCGGGCTTGCCAACGTCAGTTGCACCTCCCCAGCCATCACCGCGTTAACGTCCGGCATAATCCCCTTGTACGGCACATGGACGAACTGAACATTTTCGCGCTTGCCGATGGTCTCGAACATCAGGTGCGCCGTCGTACCAATCCCGAAAGAAGCGTAGGTGAGTTTCCCCGGAGACGCACGCGCCGCATCCACCACTTCGCGCAGGTTGTCCACGGGAAATGCTGGGTTGGCCAGCACCATCTGGCCGCTCCGTGCGAGCAACGTTATCGGAACGAGATCCTTGTCTGGATCATAAGGCAATGACTTAAATAGAAATCGGTTGCTTACCACCGTGGGGTCGATGGTTAGCAGAAGCGTGTGTCCATCGGGCGCGGCATTGGCAACTTTGTTGGAGCCAATTATCGAGCTCGCGCCGCCAATATTCTCGACCATTACCGCCTGATTCCAGGCCTTGGTGAGCTCGGCAGCCAGCGCTCGCGCAAGCACGTCGGTGCTACCACCAGCCGGATATGGCACCACGATCATGACTGTTCTTAACGGAAACTCCTGTGCAAGCGCGGAAAAGGCCGACGCGGCGTATACGATTACAACCGATAGCAAGGCAGTCATCAAACGGAGCATGTTGATACCTGGAATCATTCACGTGAATTGGATTCTCGCGTCACTTTTTCGCCATGCCGGTAGCGGCCATAACCGTTTCCCATTTGTGTATGTCGGATCTGACCATGTGCATTAGTTCATCTGGTGTACTGGCGTGCGGTTCCACGCCTACTTTTTCGAATTGCACTTTGAGGTCTGGCATCGCTAGGACTTCATGCATGGCTTTATTCATCGTCGCGATGACCTGTTTTGGCGTGCCCTTTGGCGCAAACAAACCGTTCCAAGATGTCACCTCGTAGCCCTTCACACCGGCTTCATCGACGGTCGGAACGTCCGGCGCCGCAGGCGAACGGGTCAGACCTGAGGTTGCCAGCACTCGTAACTCTTTGCTGTTAATCTGCCCCTGGAGTGCTGGCGCAAAATCGACAACCATCTGCACGTCGTTACGCAGCAGCGCCACTACCGCGTCAGGCGAATTGTGGTATGGGACGATCACGACATCGGCCTTAGCCATCGATTTGAACAGTTCGGTACCGAAGTTCTGCGCGGACCCGATGGCAATGGTTCCGATGTTGAGTTTTCCTGGCCTGGCCTTTGCCGCCTCTAGAAAATCGCCCAACGTTTGGTAGGGCGAATCCGCCTTTACCGCGAAGTCCATATCGAAGATACCGATGGTTGACACCATCTCAAATTGAGTGAGCGGGTCATAGGGGAGCTTGTTGAAGGTGGCGACGCTAAGTGCCGTGATAATCGCCGCTAGACCCATGGTGTAGCCATCAGGGGGTGCATTCAGCACCGTGAGCGCCGCATTGATACCCCCAGGCCCCGGCTTGTTTTCAACGAAAACGCGCCGACCGAATTTTGCGCTGAGCCGGTCGGCGAGGGTACGTGTTGTGAAATCCGCGACGCCACCCGCACCGAATGGCAGTACGATTCTCACTGGCATTTCCGGCCATTCCGCTCGTGCCGGCAGAGATGCCGCTGCCATAACTGTAAAAAGTCCGACGCCGAACAACGCGCGTAGGACTCTGGCTAAGTTCATCGACTTTCTCCTATCGTGACAGCGGCAACAGCCTAAGCAGCTCGGCGAGACGGACTCGGAGATTGATCGATACGCTTGGCGCGATCCCCGGCGATCGTGAGAGACAAAAAGGCTGCTCGAATGTCTTCGCGGCGTAGTCAGAGCGAACGATCCGGCGTTGCATCACACCAAATCCGGGATATCCAACCCTCCCGCACAAACCCCTCCACGAAAAACAAAATCACCCAAATCGAAAAGCGCCTTGATTTGTATCAAGTACGTGACCGGCGCCTTCGCAAAGAGTTCTCGGTTGGATGGTCACGATCAGCCTACCTCGTTGTACCAGACGGTTCTCATCCACCCCCGCTTGTTCTCGCGTGCGGAGGGAGGACGAGGTCACGGCTGTTTACAACCCTGTTTCGAATTAGTCGCAGTACGAACCGAACGAGATGAGAGAATCCCTGATGGATCTGTGCGTCCGCAGCGATGGCAAGACCACATTGCGAGTACCCTATGAGACGACACATGACCGGGGTAAATTTGTCGACCTCAAAATCAACCGCGAAAACCTGATCCGCTCCTTCATTCCTAAGGAGCCATTGCCTTTGCCAGACCTCATGGCCAACGCGATGAGGGCCGTTGAGAATCCCATCGGTGGCAAAAAGCTGTCCGAGCTTCTCGCTGGAGCGCGCAAGGTTGCCATCATCACTGAAAATCAATTTCGCGGCGCTCCCGTCACGCAGATTTTGCCGTGGTTACTTGCACAGGTGAGGAACGCGGGCGCAACGCCGGTGATTCTGATCGGCTGCGGAAAAATGGCCGTTCTTGCGCCGGATGCGATCGAAAGGAAATTAGGCAGCGAGGTGGTGCAGAGCGGAGTTGAGATTTACTGCAACGACGTTAAACAACGCGACAATTATGCATACATGGGCACCACCAGCTTCGGAGTTGCCGTCTGGGTCCATCGCAAGGTTGCCGAAGCCGACGTTATTATCACCATTTCCACGACACAGGCCACGCTATGGGGCTACGGGGCTCGGGAATGATTCTGCCAGCCGTGACTGGGAACGAGACCATCGAATACAACCACGTCCTGTCACTTGCTCCCGACTGCGTCCCCGGAAACAACAATTGCCGTATGCAGCAGGACAAATACGAAGCCGCCAGAATCGCAGGCGTCTCCATGGGCATCCATATGCTCGTAAACAATGAGTCAGAGCCGATTTACGTCAATGCCGGTGACTTTGTACGGGCCCATGAGGAGGCCATTCGCAATTATGATCGGGTGTATCGATTCGACGCATCCGAGTTCAAGGACAACAAGGCCGATATTGTGATTGTCGGTTGCTCGGCGCCGACTGGAGAACTGTTCACTCATACCTGCTGGGCCGTGGTCAATTGTCTACCGATCGTCAAGAAGGGCGGTACCATCATCTTCGCCACGCCTTCCCCGGGCTATCGCACGTGGCCCGGCTTTGCACTGATGGAATTTATGAAACCGTTCCTGCCGGCCAGTCCGGAAAATCAGGAACGCGCGCTAAAATCCTTTTATGACCAATCTAACGGCCTGTGGACTGGATGCGTCTGGTACAAGCTCTATGAAGCAATGTTGCACGCGGACGTACGCATCGTGACGCTTCCAACAAATCACGCCCTTGCCCGGGATATCGGCTTCAATGTCTATGAAAACGTTGAGGACGCCTACCAGGATGCACTAAGCCAGCATGGTAACGATGCCCGGGTCGCCTTCGTCCCCTACGGCCGCTATACCTTACTCAACACATTGCACGCCTGAAATGATATCTGGCTAGATGACCAACGCTGTGGCACGGAGATTTTGATTTGTTATCGGCGCCGACCGCGCGATGGTTCAACGGTAACTTCCGGACAGAATTCCGAAGAGTAACCGGCACCTATGCGTTGCTAATCGGCGCGAACGCGCTTGCATGGGTGTGGGCCATTTGTCAGTTTTCTGGCCGCCCCACTTTGCTCGGCATCGCGCTTCTCGCCTACGTATTTGGATTGCGGCATGCGGTTGATGCCGATCATATCGTGGCGATCGACAATGTCGTTCGCAAGTTATTGCAGGAGGGCAAGCGGCCGCATTTAGCTGGACTGTATTTTTCGCTTGGCCACTCCACGGTCGTCGTGCTTGCGACATTGGCCGTCGCGGCCGGTGCGACGACGCTGCAGGGTGATTTCGATTGGCTCCGCGATACCGGCGGCATGATTGGCACCGGAATTTCTGCGCTTTTCCTACTGGGAATCGCGTTCGCCAACCTCGCAATCCTAAAAAGCGTATGGCTGAGCTTCCAACAAGTTCAGCGCGGCGGACGGCTTGATGCCGGCCAGCTCGATTTGATTCTGTCCGGGCAGGGTCTCCTTACGCGACTGCTGCGCCCGTTGCTTCGGATGATTGCCAAGAGCTGGCAAATGTACCCGCTCGGATTCCTGTTTGGTCTTGGGTTTGATACCGCGACCGAGATCGGCCTGTTGGGGATTTCGGCATCGCAGGCTACCCAGCACATGGCGCCGCTGACTATCCTGATTTTTCCGGCCCTGTTCACAGCCGGCATGATGCTCGTCGACACCACCGATGGGCTATTGATGGTTGGCGCTTACGGTTGGGCGTTCGTCAATCCGGTCCGCAAACTCTGGTACAATTTGACGATCACAACAGCATCCGTGTTAGTCGCCATGCTGATCGGCGGTATTGAGGCGCTTGGCGTTCTGGCGGATAAGTTCAACCTTGCCGGATCGTTCTGGATCTTAGTCGACGGGTTGAACCACGACCTAGAGTCCTTCGGCCTTCTCATCATCGGATCGTTTGTCGCATGCTGGTTCGTTTCGGCGTTGATTTATCGCTGGAAACGATACGAACAGTGCGCGCCGGAAAGCGTCAATTAGCGCGGAGACGTTCCCTGGAGAGCAGCCCCCGCGCTCTCGACCTCGTCGAAAGTATAGTTTAACGAGCCCGAACGAAAGCCCGCCAGATCGAGGGCGACGAATGCATAACCGCAGTCTTTGATGGCCTGCACCAATTGGTCGTGCCGTTGAATCGCCATTGCAAATTCCTGCGGCACAATTTCTAGCCGTGCAATATCGCCATGATGGCGCACTCGATATTGGCTAAAGCCCATGTCCGCCAGTACGCGCTCCGCGCGGGCGATGCGCGCAAGGAGTTCGCGCGAGACCGCAGTTCCGTACGGTACACGGCTCGCTAGACAGGCGGCTTGTGGCTTTTCCGCGTTCGGCAACCCGTAAACGGCTGCCAGTGCGCGTATGTCTTCCTTGCGGAACCCACATTCGAGAAGCGGCGAACGAATCTTGAATTCCTGGCCCGCCTTCATGCCGGGCCGGTGATCGCTCATATCGTCAAGATTGGCGCCGTTGGCGATCGTGGCTATGGAGCGCTCGCGGGCGATACGCATAAGCTCGTCATACAGAGTCGTTTTGCAATAATAACATCGATCGACAGAATTGCGGGCGTAGTTCGGGTTATCGAGTTCGGACGTTTCAATCACCAAGTGTTTCATACCCCATTCGGCCGTGAGCTTGCGCGTGAGCTCAAGGTCTTCCCGTTTGAGGCTCTCCGAACCTGAAGTGACTGCGAGTGCGCGCTCGCCGAGCACTTGGTGCGCCGCATAAGCCACCAACGAGCTGTCGACGCCGCCTGATAAAGCCACTATCACGCTATCCATGCCGCTCAGGCATGCCAACAGCGCTTCGGCCTTGCTTTGCAATTGTGCGTCCATCGATACAATCTTTCCGACTAAGACATGTCGGCGCGATTGATCAGCGAGGCAATGTAGCCCGCACCGAATCCATTATCAATATTTACCACCGACACCGCTGAAGCGCAGCTGTTGAGCATGCCGAGTAGCGCTGTAATGCCACCGAAAGACGCGCCGTAACCCACGCTCGTTGGCACCGCGATCACCGGGGCACGGATTAGTCCCGCAATCACGCTTGGCAGCGCGCCTTCCATTCCAGCGACCACAATGACAACGCGAGCAACTTCGATTTCACGAATCCGGGTAAGCAGTCGGTGCAAACCTGCGACGCCTACATCGGCGATACGGATGACCGAATTACCGTAGAACTCTGCCGTCACGACCGCTTCTTCCGCTACGCGCTGATCCGACGTACCTGCGCTGACCACCGCGATGGTGGAGCGAGCCAAAGAAACTGGCTTACTCACGTGAGTAATAGTGCCAGCGGTTTCATTGAAGATCGCTTGTGGAAGTTCGCGTCGAACCGCAGCAAAGCCCGCGGCGTCGGCATGCGTGGCAAGAATGTTCTGATGCTTGCCGGCGAGCACGACAAAAATCTCGCTAAGCTGTTGCGGGGTCTTGCCCGGTGCGTAGATCACTTCGGCCGCACCGATGCGACCCTCGCGGTGCAGATCAAGGGTAGTGTGGCCGAGTTGGGCGGTGTGCGCACGAGATAACGCTTCGCACGCCTCCTCCAGCGATAGTCGCGAATTCTTGTAATCATCAAGAATCTCGGCGAGATGGCGCATTACTATTTCTCTTTGCCGGAGGATGAATTGCTTGCAAAGTGTTTGCGCACCTCGGCATCGATCTCGCGCTGCAGTCTCAGGTACGGCAAGCCGCGTTCCCGCGCCAGACGCTTAACGTCCTCGTATTCGACCTTCCAGCGTTGTGGGCCGCGGTGCAGTTGAACAAGTTTGACCTGCACGTCTCCGAAGCTTGTAGGCACGGTCACCGAGGTCCGCAACAACATTCGCTTTTCAACGGTGTGTAGACGTACGCCAATCGTCGTCGACTCTTCGAACAAAATCTGAACCAGGGAATCAATCAAGTGTTCTTGCGCCAGCACCGATATCATATGTGCCAGGCGGCTTTTCTTCATCGTTATTGGAGTGAGGAAGACATCGCTGGCGCCCTCAGAAAACAGCCGCTCGATGAGCGGTTCGTAGGACTCGGGCGACATGTCATCGATATTCGCGGTGATTTCGACATTCGCGCGCTCGACCCAATAGGGCGCCGCAATTGCTCCGCGGACCTCGCCAATAACCACACGCAATGCGTTGGGAATCGCAAAATCGTGGTGACCGATGCCATATCCAATGCGTTCGGGCGTAACAGCAAATCGCTCGCTGAATTGTTGCACCGTGACTTTGAGAATTGCGGCTCCAGTAGGTGTCGTAGCCTCCCCCGATACACCGCCGGTACGACACGGTATGCCTTTGAGTATTTCCAAAGTTGCCGGCGTCGGCACTGCTAACCGCCCATGCGCACAATTCACGAAACCAGAGCCCAATTCGACGGGGCTGGAAAGCACGGTATCAACGGACAAATAGTCGAGGCAGATCGCTGCGCCAAAAATGTCGACAATCGAATCGGTCGCACCAACTTCGTGGAAAGCGACTTCGTCGACTGCGATACCGTGAATGCGCGATTCAGCCTCGGCGAGAACACCGAAGATGAGCCCTACCCTCGTCTTGACGCTTTCGTTGAACGGTGAGGCGGTAATAATTTCCTTTATATCGCTGTAGTGGCGATGGGGCTGCGCTGCCTTGTGGTGATGGTGCTTGTAGGGGGAATCGTGAGTGGCGTGATGGTGCTGGTCCACCTGGACGACGTTACCGGTGGAAATCACGGTGGCCCGCGTACCGACGATGCCCTGTTTTTGCTCTTTGGCAAAACTTAACTTGAATTCATCGTTGAGCCGCAGCCGTGCAAGTTCTCTCAGCACATGCTCCTGAGGTACGCCCAGATCGACGAGCGCGCCGAGATTCATGTCGCCGCTAATGCCGCTCGGGCAATCGTAAAGCAGAGCTTTCACGACAAATACCAGTTAACTTGAATATCTTCGTATCGCCGCAATGCACTAAGGACGGTCGGAGTCTGAGCTCGTCTATGCATCGCTGCCGAACCCGCTTTCATAGCGCCACCTGCGTCAGAACATTTACCACGTCTAGTCGCATGTCCAGCAGCGGAGCATCGACGATCGGCCGGCCGATATCGACGATATCGATTCCGATCTCAGCCAACTGTTCAATATCACCTAACTGAACGCCACCCGCGAAAGCAACCTTAACGCGCGAACGCAGACCGCGGTCTTTCAACGCCGAAATCGCGCGCTCAGCATCGGCGATCTGACCAGAATCGACGAAAATGATCGCCGCGCCTCCGGCTGCGACTAGCACTGCCTCGTCACCGATGTCGCCGTATTCGCCACGGATTTGCACGATCTTGGTTCCGGCTTCGAAGCGGTTGGCTGCAGCCATCGTCGCTTCAAGACCTCCATGCATGCGGACAAAGTTCTTATCAATATAGAGGAACGGCCATTCCGCGATACGCGGCGCAGCACCCCCAACGAGGATCGCCTGGCGGATCATCTCTTTTTGCGAAAGCGGCAGCTTCTTCCATGCGCCAGAAACCACGCGCATGCGCATGCCTGCGCGCGCCACGAAACGGGCGGTGGCCGTCGCAATCCCTGACGGCTTGGCGAGCAGGCCGACTAAGCGCTCTTCGGCTAAAGCGATCTCTTTGGGTGAACCTGCGATCTCGGTCACGACGGTGCCTGCCCTCACCGGCGTGCCATCAGCAAGCTGGCTGATGGGCGTCATTCCGATTTCTGCTAGGGCGACCGGCACATTGCCTGCTCCAGCAATGATACCCGGCTCCTCTGCGATCAGGCGCGCGGTAACGCGCGCCCGCCCAACTGATTGAAAAAACCTATCACGCGGGTCATTCATCGGCCGACTTATGTCGCCACGTCCAGCGCCAGCCTCAATGAATTGTCTGAGGCGCGATGCCGCGTTGTTTCAACCACATCGGCATCAGTTCGTTGTCGACCCGGGCTGAGACTTCGGGCGCGAGCCTGTGCAGCTCTTCGGCGAGAGCATTGCTTACGTTAAATCCACCCACCGCACCGTCAAAGATTAGAATGTTGTCGGTTTTAGCGAAATTGCGCGCGAAGGTTACTGCTTTCGAGAGGGTGTCGACCTTTATCGCATACTTCATGAATTCCGTGTTCTGCTCGTCGTTCTCCATCAGTTCAGCCTGAGCGCCCACCACCAGCAGTGGGAGCATTTTCGGGAAAAACGCACCCGGATATCCCTTGGAGCAATAGTTCAAAACCACCGCCTTAATCGCGGGATTCGGCGGTGGGAGCACGTTTGGGACCAGGGGTTTCTGGTCGGGATAGAGCATGTCGCTGTAGCGCGTGAATGGAGTGAGCTTGCGCAAATCGAATTCATCCACGTTGGCATTGAGGAAATTGCCAAACAAAACCCCGCCCGATACCGTGTAAGGGATCGGACCGGGATAATCGATGATCAAGATCACGTTCTTGATGGCTCCCAACAGAGTCAGGATCTTGCCGTACCACAGCAGATTGAGCTTCGTAAATTCCTTGTCCTGCGCGACCAGGTCTTCGTTGGCGTCGACCCCCATAATTCCTTCCGGCCCGACCTGTAAGAAACAGGAATAAAGAAATTTCTTCTGCACATAGTCCGACTCCCAGATCAGGCGCGGCAGTAAATTGGCGCTGCGCGGGCCAAGGCTCTGATGATAGGACGAACGGGTTTCGATCGTGGCGTACGACATGGCGAAGGGCTTGAACAAGCGGCCCATCTGTCGGTGATAGTGAAGTTCGCGGATGTCGTTGTTGTGCGCATGGATGATCCAGCGCGCATCGTAAGCTTCCGCGATGCCGTAAAGGGTGCCAATTGGCGTCTTGATGGCGATACCGCGATCGACTGGAGCGATGCCTTTTGCCTTGCCTTGAAAATACTCGTCCAAGCCGAACTTTGCGATGTATTCCTCGGTTTCGCGGAACCGCAAGCCAACGCCTGCTCGCAGCCGAATGTCGGTGGTTCCGGTCCGTCGCTGCATTTCATCACGAATGGTGCGCACCATCTCCGTGTAAGCATGTCCACCGAAGATCGAGTAGCCGTGATGCGATGTTAGAATATTGATCGAATCGCCAGGGCGAACCTTTTTCAAATCGATCTTTTCCAAGGTCGCCAACGTTCGGCGGCGGATCTCGGCTCGCATCAACTCGGGGGTGGCAGCCGTCACCGGTTTTTGCTCGATGGGAAACAGATCTGAGGCGCAAACAGAGGTGAACCCAGGAAGGTCCACGGCCCGCATTTTCAAATCGTTGGGGTCAATATTGTAATAGGAGGCCCTCGGTTCGGTCGGCCGAAGAGTGTGTTGCGTTTCCATGATTCAATCCGCCCTTGGGTAAAGTTCGTTCGCCGCTTCCAGATCTTCTTTTAGGAAATATTCGGGATATCTCTCGAAGGCTTCCGGCGGGAGGTCCCAGATGGTCGCGTAGGTCCCGTACCACTGCCAGCCAGGCGCCTTTAGGTCCTCAATACCCGCGGCCTTCAACAAACGCAGCACCGAAGTGATGCAAAGAACGCCGCAGCCGGTGCGAATCCCAGTCGCAATGGACAATTCTTCTGGCGTCCGATGGCCGAGCAGGATCGCTGCTGCGACTTCTCTGGACATCGTTTGCCGGCAGAAGCAGATGATCTGCTCCGGATGCATGTGCGCGGCGTGACAGAGACGTGTTACCTCCTTGGGATCAGCCAGCGTCCAGTCAACGCCGTAGGTGAGCGGCGCGTTGCGCGCCTGCATACTGATGGCGTGATGCGGACAACGTGTCATGCATATGGTGCAATCTAGACACTTGCTACCCTCGACACGGACCACTGGATCGCGATTGGCGTCCCAACTGATGGCATTAGTCGGGCATGCCCTCACGCAGAATGGGCATTTCCTACAAAGACCATAATCAATAACTGCGACGTGATTGACTTGCGGCATAACCGAATACCTTCAGCGACGATGGCCCATTGCGCTATGCTGGTTCGCCAAATCAGCTCGCAATACGTTTGCCATCGCCTCGGCTAGCTGACCATTACTCATTCCAGTCTTTAACCCTTGTATCATAACCGGAGCAACCAAGCGAACTTCGCGGTGAGGCCCGGTCAGAGCGACATAGATCGTCAGCTCCATGCATCCTACCGCTACGCGCACTCCATCCTTTGCATGCCGCCCTTGTCCGCGGTGATAATGCACGACGTAAGGTGTGGCCGCTGCCGGATCGAGCGCCTGGATTGCCTCGATTATACAGTCCTTGGACTCGGCGCCGGTGCCACCAGTTGTCACGACTAATCCGTTGCCTGCGAATCCGGCTTCGGTCAAAGCCCCAATGGCTGTGTGCAAGTCATCCGCGATCGCAGGCCCCGCCTCGGCCGTGAAGCCCTCCGTTCTCAGGAGGTCGACCAAGAACGGCGTATTTGTATCTCTGACGTGTCCGTTGATAATTTCGCTGCCAGTCGGCAGTACCACGGCGCGACGGGATACATTAGCGCGGATTTGGCGCTCCATCTCATTCAAAGCAATCGGCAAACTTCCCGCTTCTTCAACCGGCAAGTTGACCAGGCCCAACACGCCCTCGGAATGGATTTCGGCACCCGGAGCGACGCGTAGCCCGGGAACCTGAGCGAGTGCTTGCAGCAGTGCCGGTCCTCGGCCAGCAATGCGTTCGACCTCTACTTCGGCATTTAGAATGTCTATCGTCAGGAGGTCCGCACGCGCATCTACGACTAGGACCTCCTGTTCCGGCAAAGCCAGTTCTTTCGCGACTACTGCAGCAATCTGATCAAGGTTGGCGCCGCTTAGTTCCAGGCCCCGGAAGAATATCTCGCGTTTGTTGAAAAGACGTAGGCTCATATAGAACTACCCAAAGGTTTTGCCTCAAGGGAAAATATTTGTTCGAATTCTTTGAACTTGCTTTGCAGGAACTGACCAATTAGTGCCAGAGACGCGATCGTGAAATAGGTCACGCCGAGTTCTTGCATTTGCGGAGCGAGCTTCAAGTCGGCAAGATGTAGTCCACATAATTTTCCGGAGCGACGGATAATGCCGATGATCTCCTTCAAAAGCGGAATCATGGCCGGGTCGGAAGGAGAAGCATAACCATAGTCCAGCGATAGGTCGCTGGTACCCAAGAACACCATATCGACGCCGTCGACTGCCAAGATCTCGCTTAAGTTCTCGACACCCTTTCTGGTTTCGATTTGAGCAATTAGCAGGATTTCGTTGTCTGCCGTTCGCACGACCTGCGACCTCGGCGCAAATCCATAGCTCGCAGCTCGTGTAGTCGAGCCGAACCCTCTGCGCCCCTTGGGCGGAAAATGGCTGGCCGCGACGATCGATCTTGCTTCAGCCGGCGCCGCCACCGATGGCACCTGCACGCCTTGCGCGCCAGTGTCCAGCGCCGCCTGAATATGCTGAGGATTGCTGTCAGGCGGTCGGACAATCGCTGGCAGGTTTACTGCGCCGGCTGCCCGCAAACATTCTTCCAAGCTTTCGATGGAAAAACTTCCGTGTTCGCCATCAAGGATGATGAAGTCGAATCCCGAGCGGCCAATAACCTCCACCAGTGCTGGCACGGGCAAGCCCAAGAACGCGCCCAAGACCGGCTTGGTAGCCGAGCTGAGCTTCATTTTGAGGTTCATGCATCCTTCTTCGTCGTACCGCTTCAGACCAGGTAATCTTGGCGGATCGGACTGAACACGTCGAGATTGACGATGGTCTCTTTGCCGATGGGACGCAGCGTATGCGGCACATTGGGCGGAATATGAATGACGTCTCCCGGACCCATATGGATTGATTCATCACCGAGGATGAATGTGCACTCGCCCTTAAGAATATAGGTGAGCTGCTCGTGTGGATGGCTATGCAAAGCGGGTTGGGCAAAACTTTCAATCTCGTTCACGACCAACATGCAATTTTCTCCGCTAAAGGAGCGGCGGTTTACGCCTTCACGAGCGAAAATGCGTTTGATCGCATCAAAATTGGCCATCTTAGCCATGGGTGGCTCCGATCAATTGGTTCTGTCGAGGTTTTACACGTGCCATCGCGGCCCTTGAGCGCGAAATCATAACGCATGCGAAACCCATTTAGCTTGCTTTTAGTCAAGGGCGGCGCATGCCACGCGAAGTAAATATTCTCTTTTTCAGACCAAGCGCGCGGGGTCCCTGTGAACATAGCCCAATTGGTCAGTCAGTCCCTACTGTGCAGACGACTCGCGATGGTATGCGCGCTCATTATGGGAGCTTGCGTATCTCCGGCCCTCGCCGATAATTACCCATCGCGAATTGTAACTTTCGTTATCCCGTTTTCTCCGGGGAGCATCACCGACACGGTAGCTCGTTGGATCGCAAATGATCTGCAACAATCGCTTCATCAGACTTTCATCGTTGAAAACAAACCGGGCGCGGAGGGACTGGTCGCAGGCAACTACGTTGCGCACGCAACACCCGACGGTTACACGTTGTTCTTCACCACGAATACGACCCAATCAGCCGCACCTGGCCTGTTCAAGAACGTTCCGTACGACCCGATCAAAGACTTCGTCCCGATTGCAAGAGTTGCAGGCTTTCCGTCGTTTATCGCGATCAATCCGGATAGTCCGATCAAGTCAATTAGCGAACTGGTTGTCTACGCTAAAGCCAACCCCGGTAAGCTATCCGCTGGATATGGCAATAGCTCCGGGCACGTTTCTATCGGGACATTTAAGAAACGTCTTGACCTCGATATTGTGAGTGTTCCCTACCGCGGCAATCCTGCAGCGATCAACGACCTGATCGCCGGACATACATTTATTGCCGTGCCAGATTTTGGCACCGGAATGCCTCAGGTCCGCGCAAACAAAATACGTCCGCTGGCGGTGCTGACCAATGAACGCAACAGCGCTCTCCCAGATATTCCGACCTTGAGTGAAACGGTCATGCCCGGGTTCGATCTCCTTGCATGGGCAGGAATTTTTGCGCCCGCCGGAACACCGCCCGATGTCGTCTACGCTTTAGCGAACGCGGTGGAGAAGAGCATCTCCAAGCCGGAGTTCAAGAAGCAATTTTCGGCTTTGGGTATCGACGTGTTTTGGGCCGGCCCACAAGATTTCGACAACTACGTCAAAGCCGAACTGGTGAAATGGACGGGGATGATCAAAGAGGCTGGGATCGAACCGGAATGAATTCAGTGACGTTGTTTCTCAATGGTTGAGGCAAGCTCCTGCTCGACGGTCCTCGCCTGAAAATACAGCAAACCTGACACGCAAGTTGGATCAACGCGACCATCAGACCATCGCATGGTCATTAACGCAGAGGAACAGTACCAATGAATCCGTGCATGCAATCATTCATTAAACATTTGGAACGTGACATGCCATCGCACGTCCTCCGCATAAAAAAAGAGGTGTCACCTGAATTTGAGGTTCCGGCGATCTTGCAACAGGTGGAGGCGAAGAAGAAGCAGCCGGTCATTATCTTTGAAAAAGTCCGAAACCTGAATGGATCGATTTCTGAATTGCCGCTTGTTATCAATCTCTTCGGCTCCCGAGAGAGACTAGCAGATGCGCTTGGCACCACCGTATCAAAGCTTCCGTTCGAATATCTGGCACGAGAAAAGCCGGTTGAGCCTGTTGTAGTCGATCGCAGCAAGGCTGCCGTCAAGCAGGTCGTGCAGAAGGGCGATACCGTAGACCTTTTCCAGTTGCCGATCGTGACCCATCACGAAATGGATTTGGGTCCGTATCTGTCCAGTCCCAGCGTATGGGTTAAGGATCCGGAAACTGGGTGGACTAACTGCGCCATTCTTCGTGTCTACGTAGCTGGCCCGCAGCATCTCGTGGTCAATTTCAACGCCGCGCGCCATACCAATTATTATTTTAATAAATACAAGGCGCTGAAGCGCAACGTTCCAATCATTCTGATCATGGGGCACCATCCGGCGTTCTACATGGGCGCACAGACGAAGCTGCTAACCGATGAGCCAAAAATCATTGGCGGCATTATGGGCGAGCCGCTTGAACTGACCCCCTCAGAAACCTGGGGCGACAAAATGATGGTTCCCGCACAGGCCGAAATCGTCATCGAAGCAGAAATGTCTACCTCAGAGGTTGAAATTGAAGCGCCTTTTGGGGAGTACACACAATACTACGGCGGCCAGAGGCTAAATCCGACCTGCAAGGTGTCGGCGGTCACGCGCAAGAAAGATGCCTATTACCTAGACGTCATGCCGGGTCACGCAGATCATCTTCTCCTCGATGCTCCCATGATCGAGGCCTATCTCTTCGATAGGATTAAGGCTGTCGTTCCTGGAGTTACTGCGGTGCACATGCCTGTGTCAGGTGCAGCTAGGCTCCACGCGTATGTCCAGGTCAAGAAACGGAACGATGGCGAGCCGAAGACCGCCATCGCTACGGCTCTCAGCTCTGACTACCGGCTGAAGCACGTCATCGTCGTGGACGAAGATGTCGATATCTATGATGAAGAGCAAGTTCTTTGGGCAGTAGCGACGCGATCTCAGTGGGATAAAGATATCGTCGTCATACCGGGAATGATGGGCACTCGCCTCGATCCGTCCGCTAACGATATCGTGACAACTAAAGGCGGTATCGACGCGACCCAGCCGGTCGATCGGCGCACCTTCCCCAAGCGGATTACCATTCCGGAATCGGTATTGTCCCGCATTAAACTGGACGATTACCTGGCGCCGGATGTGCTGAAACAGCTTTGAGCAATCGGAGATCGCGACTATGGCAAGAGTAAATTATGTTGCATGTCCGTCGTGCCATCGGGAGTACTATATCGATCGCATCCTGTCTGACGCGCTGGAAACAAATCCCGATCAGACTTTGAAGTGCCCATTTTGTAAAAAGGTGTTTAATTTAGGGACAAAGACGGGCGCCGAGAAGCCGAAAGCCGCAAACATCGCCTCCCCCGCCCGGTAATTATTTTTCGACAACTTCCGTGGTGGTTCGATCCATCTAACGCGCTCAACCCGACGGATCTTTGTGGATTAACACCGTTTTCCGGTCACACGGCTCGCAGGATCCCCAAACACTTTGGGTGATTTTTTGCGCAAGCCTTGTCCGAAGCAGACCCAGGCATCAGCTAGCCTCAACGCTAGCGAACCCGCTAAATCCAAAATAAGATTTTGCCTGGCCTACTCAATGGGCGTGGAGGCAGTTCTGACCTCAATGTCAGGACCCGATTAAGGAGCGATTTTCGTCACAGGATATTCAGAGGAAGACCATGAAGGCCATATTACTGATGAACCATGGCGGCCCTGAGATGTTGCGTTACGGCGACGCGCCGGATCCAACAGCTAGCGTGGGCGAGGTTTTGGTCGACGTTTATGCAGCGAGCATCAATGCGGTCGATTACAAGGTGCGGTTGGGAAAAGCGCCATATACGCTTAGTCGATTTCCGCATATTCCTGGGCGGGACTTCTCGGGAGTCGTCAGCGCGCTTGGTGCCGGCGTCACCGAATTTAATCTTGGAGATGCTGTATTTGGAGTGACCGACCAGGGTATCGAAGGAACCTATGCGGAAAAGATGGCTATTCGTGCTGCGATCATCGCCAAAAAGCCTGATCGCCTCAGCCATGCTGAAGCAGCCGCTCTGGCGCTTACTGGCCTTACGGCTCTCATCGCGATTGAAGATACGGCACACCTCGAAGCCGGCCAGACTATCCTGATCCACGGAGGTGCCGGCGGGGTTGCGGGATTCGCTGTGCAACTCGCAAAGCATCACGGTGCAAGGGTAATCACGACGGCGAGCTCCCGCAATCATTCTTACGTGCGTAGCCTCGGTGCTGATCAAATAATCGACTACAACTCAGATAATTTTGCAGCTATAGGCCCAATCTGTGACGTGGTGTTTGACACAGTTGGCGGTGACGTACGGGTCGGGTCCTACACGGTATTGAAACCTGGCGGAAAGCTGGTGTGGATTGCGCCGGGGCCAGAAGGTTTTCAGCCGAGCCGAAACGATGTTCAAACTTTGCGTCCCAACGTCATTCGCGATCGCGCCCATCTTGAACGAATGTTAGCTCTCCTCGAGGTGGGCGCGGTCAGGCCGCCTACAATCGTCCGGTACAAACTCGCTGATGCCGCTGAGGCTCAACGGGTGAGCGAAGCGCGGCACTTGCAGGGCAAGTTAGTACTCGAAGTCCGCTGAATTACGCTGGACGCACCGAATTTGATGTCGCCAAGTCACGATGTTTCACCTAATTTGGCCTCGATCTTGACGTGAATATCATACGGTGGCGTGCGATTTTGCTTGGCTCTCGGCTGCGGATCTTTGCGGATCTGCAAACAAAGGAACGACATAAGGACCTTCGGGGACCACTGCGATTGCGGGATCACGGTGTGACGCGATGCTGCGGGCTACCGCCGTTTCGATCGAATCGATTAGATCGACCCCCGTGATGCGGCACTCTTCTTCATCGAGACCGGTAGTAAAGAGTTGCACCCGGCCAAGACGCATCGGCTTCAACTGCATCTCAGTCTGCCACTCATCAATTTCAGCGAGAGACTTGGCAGTCAATGTTGCCAAAAATCGGTCGGGCCCTAATTCGACGAGCTTTGCCTGGGCAGCACGGAATTCCGGCGATCCGAATCCTTCCGAACATTCCGAAGCGATGATCAGCGTACCGGCCGGTTCCAGGATGTCCAACGGCGTGACCATTCCCTTTACGGTCTGATAGTAGGTCTTATCGAGTGGGTAGCCGGCAGACGACGTAAGCACCGTTTTGAACCGGCGGCCAACCGGAATCGTGGTCGCCTTCTCGGCGAAATCGACGGCCGCTCGATGACTGGCGATGGTTTCACCGAAATTCACGTGAATTAGGTCGTGCTCTTCATCGATGATCGTATTCAACGCATAGGTCTCACCGATCATCTGCACAATTTCCAGCTGTTCCTCATGCAGCGGATTGCCGACCAGATTGCACTGGATCGCCAACGGGTCTTCCATGAAACGAGCTGAATGGAAGGTGCGGATCGTTTCATGATGGGCCACACCGGGAGCAATGATTTTGCGGCCGCCGGACCAGCCTGCCATGAAATGCGGTTCGATCAGTCCGGTGACAATGCGCAAGTCCGCGTCGACGAATCGACGATCAATCTTGACCGGCGTGCCACGCGTCCGTGTGAAACCCAGATCGACATGGTCGTCGTCGTTGCGGGCAAAGTGGTTTTCCACCTTGACCGTTTCGAGGACCCACCGATCGCCGACCAATTCTTCTAACTCCGCCCCTTCATTGGGGCGATGCAGACCAGTGGCGACTACCACGGAGATCCTCTCGGGCGGCACGCCGCCGCGTATCAGGTCCTCGACCATTGGACGGAGGAATAATTTGTTTGGGACCGGTCGGGTAATGTCGCAGATCAAGATGCAGGCACTGCGCCGCCCCCGTACCAATTCGGCAAACGGTACCGCCAATATCGGATGATCAAGAGCATCGCGCACGGCGCCCGCCGGATCCGGAAGTTTCGCCAGTGATGGCTTGCGGAGCACTGTTGGTTCCGCTTCAGGCGGGAGGGAAACCGAAAGCCGCCGGCGTCCGAAGGGAATGTCAATTATCGTGTTCATTATCAGTTCTCCCGCCTGCTTGGCCGATGATCACTGATCCTCATTCCGCTCAGTTTAGTGCACTGGTAATTGTAATAATAGCGATGTGACCTGGACTACCAAAGTGGCTTTTTTTGCCAGCAATTTGCCACCGGGCTTCTGTTCGGTAAGTGCTGGGCTAAATAGCTTGACCAATGTCTACGCGCTGTGTGAGCTACTCGCGATCCCCATTGCCTCTTCAAAGGCGCAGCGCACCTCCAGGGGCTGGCCGTAATGATGGCGGAAGCCAGCGAGC
>Ga0207780_1000121_pt1 | contig 19747 bp, 20 predicted proteins | sample LuqExpMetageno45_FD_187803 | JGI IMG/M metagenome (GOLD analysis project Ga0207780, IMG submission 187803) | Tropical forest soil microbial communities from Luquillo Experimental Forest, Puerto Rico - Sample 45 (SPAdes) | ecosystem: Environmental > Terrestrial > Soil > Tropical forest ...
CGCTGCATGCGGGCAAAATCGCGCGACAGGGCGATCATCGACAGGAACGCCAGTTCCGACATCTGCGGCCCATGAATTCCGCGCGCGGACGTGACGAGCACGTCTGGCTTCAATGCCGTGAGCGTCTCGAGCCGGTCCGTGCCGGCCGACAGCGCGCACAGGTATCGCAATTTCGGCATGCGGGACACGAGCGCATCGCTCACCTCGTGCGCCATCGCGAGGAGAATTTCGGCCTCGCCGCAGACTCGAAGCGCGTCCTGCTCGGTACGCGCATAACCGAACGTGAGCTGCGGGCACTCGTTGCGGACGGCGTCCGGATCGATGTGGACGCCGCGATCCAAGATGAGAACATGCATGCTAGGAGCCTCGGCCAAAGGAGCGCCGAGGATTGGCCGAGACGCAGCGTCAGTGCAAGCTCAGCGCAAGAAATTCGGCGCGTATCCGTGCCCGCTTGCCCAGGCCTGCAAGGCGTCGCGACTGACCTGCGTCATATAATGCGGGTTTTCGCGCTCGCGCTTGACCGCCTCCTCGCTGGCACCGGCCTTGGTGAGGATCGGCAATTCGCCGCGTTTGATTGCGTCGAGCAGCGCGCGACCCCAGGCTATCGTCTCCTGCGTCGCGGTCGCGCCTGGTTCGATGTCGCACCATAACCGCGAGGCGTCGGACACGGTCAACGTGTTCACGAGCTTCCACGCCCCCGAGGTGCCCGGCGCTGGCGGCGCGCTCGCCGGCTGTTCGACATGCGTGGGCCGCACGGTCCGGGTCGCCACATAGAGCGCGACCGTGCTGGTCGCGGCACAGTAGCCGACCATCAGGGCAAGCGGCGCGCTCACGCCGCCGTCGATCGCCGACAGGGCACCGCCACTCGCCAGGACGAGCGAGCCGAACAGCATCGCCAGATCGATGAGGCGTCCGTTGGACGCAGAGAACCATGTTTTGAGCTTTGGGATCGCGCCCGCTTCATTCTGCGCGGCGGCAAGGCTCTTGTCGCGGTTGCTCTCCAGGGTATCGATCGACATTTCGGCACTCGTGATGACGAACCGGAACACGAAGGCAGGCGATGCACGTGCGAATCAGCCGACGCGCACCCACCTTGGTTACCACGATCGCGTGCCGTGCGACGCGCACGCAGCGGCCTAATGCCCAGGTTTCCTGCGGCAGGACCACCGCCAGGCTTGCCGCGCGATCCTCGCGCGGGTTTCCAGCCATTCGATGGAGACTTCAGAATTCGGATCTGCAAAACCGGCGCCCGCTTTCCGCGCGCCGGCCTGAGCCGGTCGAACAGCGGATCGAAAAATCGTGTAGAGAAGCGTTTGTTGAATTCCTGCCGGTTAAGCTGGACACTCGGTATGACGGTACGGACGCCGGTCATTGCCTCCTCCTACCGTGCGGAAAAGGCATCGAAACATATCGGGCGGAATGCACTACGAGCGGCCTCGCGGGGATAGGCCGGCTATCCCGTCCTTGTGAGGCTCTGCTCGCGCACGTAAAGCGGCGGCAAATGGCGGCTGTAACAGGCGGTGCGTTCGCGCAATTCGTTGATCACGCGCTCGGCTTCCGCCAACGCGCCGCGCGAATGTCATTGCGGTCGTCTTCGTTGCGAGAGTCTCAGCGGCCGAGACGGCGGCGGCGGCGGCGGTTCGGGCTGTTGCCGGTGTGCGGCTCGACGGTGTTGTCCGGCCCGCGCTCGATTCGGACCACAGGCAGGATGATGACGGTCCCGGGCTCGCTTCCGGCCTCGACATATCTGCCGCGCCCGACCGTCTCCTCGGGAAAGCGGATGACCTCGCCCATAGCAGTCCCCTTTTTCCACGCTTGCCGCCACTCTCACGGCGCAAACACGAAGATGAAGATTAAGAGCGGCCAAGGTAAACGGTCCATTAACGGGGCGAGGCTATTGTCGCGGCAATCCAGCTCTTTGTTGGTAGTGTCGCCGATGTCCAAGCTCACCGCCGATCCGCGTCTTACCGGCCTGTTCGATCTCGCCTCGCGTAACGGCGTGGACATCCGCCCAACGCTCCTGCGCGTGCTCACCGACCTGTATGTGCAGAAGCCGTTCCATACGCAGGAAGAAGAGACGCAATACGTCGAGCTCGCGACCGGGCTGATCGATGCCGTCGACGGGACCACGCGCGCGATCGTCGCCGCGCATCTGCGCGATTATTCCGGAACGCCGCCTGCCATGTGGAAGAAGCTCGCGGCAATGGAGAGCGCGCCGCCGAAAAACGAGGATTTGTCGGAGCTGTTCTTCTCCGCCACCTCCGACGAGAGGCGGCTGATTCTCGCCAATCTCGTCGCCGTCGAGACGGTTCGCGCGCCGCGCGTTTCGTCGGAAACATTGACGCGGCTTGAAGCGAGCGCCTTACAGCGCAACCAGTCCGAATTCACGCGCCTGTTGCGCGCGACGCTCGGCGTCGGTGCGCAGCTCGCGCTCAAGATCGTGCAGGATTCATGCGGCGAGCCGCTGGTCGTCGCCTGCAAGGCAATCGGCATGCCGGCCGCGGCGCTGCAGCGCATTCTGCTCTTCCTCAATCCGGTGATCGGGCAGTCGGTCGGACGCGTCTACGAGCTGGCGCGATTGTTCGAGGACATGTCACTCGAAGCCGCGCTGCAAATGCTGTCGATCTGGCGCGCATCTGCGCCGCCGCGCAAGGTCCTGCACGAGCCGCTCACGGTCGACGACGACAAACGCGACGCGCGCCAATTTGCAAATCCGACCGCGCGGCGCGTTGCGGGCGTGACCTCTCCTCCGCTCGTCCCCGCGAAGGCGGTGACCCAGCGCGGACGACCCGCGGTGAAAGCTCCATCTGCATTCCCGACTTCGCGGGAATGAGCGGAGTCTGCGGCTACACCACCGCGCGATCGAGAAAATTCCGCCCCTGCCGGTCTTCCACTTCGATGATCCACACATCCGGATCAAACTTCAATTCGCGCGCGAGCCGCGCTTCGATGTCAGCGTCCGGCGCAGGCTCCTTAGCCCCGGCGAGCGCGGTGAACAGCCGCTCGGCCCAATGCTCATCGTCGATCATGCTCTGCGGCGCCGGTCCGTAGAGCGCGCCGGTGCCGTCGAGCCGGCTGATCTTGACGAAGATCGCACCCGCCTCCTCCGCACCGCGCCGGCGCACGGCCGCGAACGCGCCCTCGATGTCGCAGCGGCGCACGTAAGCTGACACCCAGATGCTGGATTTGAGGCGCATGGGCGCGTGATAGCACGCGCGCGGCGCGCCGGTCACTCGAAGCTGCGCCCGGTGAGCTTTGCGAGTTCGCGCAAGGTGCGCTCGTCGATCTGCCCGTTGGGCGTGAGCCCACGCGCGTCCTGGAAACGCATCAGGGCATCGCGCGTCTGCGGATCGTAGACGCCCGTCTCGCTGACCGGACCGTAGGCGTAAAGCGCGAGCGCCTGCTGCACCGCGCGGATACGCGGAGTCGGCGCGAGCAGCGCGGCGATTGGATCGTTGCGGCGCTGCGGCTCGGCCTGCCGCTGTGGCGCAGCCGCCGGCACCGGCACGGCGTTCACCGGCTGCGCCACGACCATGGGCTTCACCGGCGCGATCGGCACCGCCATCTGCTTCGGCGGCGCGAAGATCGGTGCCGGATGCGGCCCCTTCTGCAGGAACAGCGCGTTGGCAAAAATCCAACCCGTCGCGATCGTCGCCATCAGCAGGCCGACGGATTCGCGCGGATGCTGCACGATGAACATGCCGATGCGCGCGGCGCGGCTGTCCGCCTCCATGCGCGCTGTGTCGGCCTTAGGCACTTTTTTTGACTTTCGTTTCGGCATTGGCGGCGGCGGCAAATTCCTTGACGCGATCGATGACGAGCTTGACGGGGTCGGCGCCGCGCCCGCGATCGAGCGGCAGCTTCACCGTCACGCGCGTTCCATTGCCGACGCGGCTTGCAATGTCAATCGAGCCGTCGTGCAGGCGCACGAGACCTTTGACGATCGACAGCCCGAGACCCGTGCCGTCATGACGGCGGTCGTACGAACCGCGCGCCTGGAAGAAGGCTTCGCCGACGCGGCGCAGGTCGTCTTCCGCAATGCCGACGCCGGTGTCCTCGACGATGAGCGCGAGCTTGGCGCCTTCGCTCTGCGCGCTGACGGTAATGCGGCCCCCGCGCGGCGTGAACTTGATCGCATTGGAGATCAGGTTGATCAGAATCTGGTTGAACGCGCGCCGGTCGGCGAGCACCTCCGGCAGATCGAGCGTGATGCGCGTCTTGATCTCGACGCCGGCGTCGCGCGCCTTCAACGCCAGCAAGTCGCAGCACGACAGGATCGCCGGTCCCGGCGCGAACGGCTCGGGCGTGATCTCGAAATTGCCCGTCTCCATCTTGGAGACGTCGAGGATGCCGTTGACCACCGCCAACAGATGCCGGCCGGATTCGTTGATCAGCTGCGCATATTCCTGCTTGCGGGCTGGCTCGAGCACCAGCGTCTCGTTGCCGAGCATTTCCGAGAAGCCGATGATCGCGTTGAGCGGCGTGCGCAGTTCGTGGCTCATCGTGGCGAGGAAGCGGCTCTTCACCTGGCTAGCGCGCTCCTGCTCGGCGCGCGCGACGTCGATCGCCTGCTCGTGCGTCTTGCGCTCGCTAATGTCGCGCAGCACCGCGACGACCTCGCGCTCCTCGTCGCTCACCGCGCTACGCTCGAGCGGCTGGCAGCGCATCTCGATCCAGATGAAATACGGCCCTTCGTCATCGCCGCCGCGGCGAATGCGGAATTCGACCGAACGGTGCTCGGCCTTGGCGGCAGCGTCCGCCAAGGCCGTGAGATAAGCGGGCCGATCGGCGACATGCACGCGGTCGAACAGACCGAAGCCGGTCAATTCGTTGGTCCGGGCGCCAAGCAGCGGCTCGGCGGCCGGCGAGACGAACAGCACCGCGCCATTCTTGCCGTGGCGCGTGATGACGTCGGTCATGTTGCGCGCGAGCAGCCGATAGCGGTCGTCGTCTGCATACAAGAGCCAGAAGCTCGTGCGCGCGAGCCCTTCCGCGCCGAGGGCGAGGCCGGTGCTGTAGAGCGACGCCGAGATGATGCCTAACGCGGTCAAGGCGCGCGCGGCTTCGGCGGCGAGTGCCGGCGGCGCGAGTAGGTGCGCATTGCTCATGATTGCGAGGAAACCGCCCGCGAGCAGCGCAAAGCTGGAGGCGAGCGTGACCACACGGCGCGAGGCCGACAACGCCGCTTCCAGCGGCACGATCACGAGCCAGATTGCGGCGAAGGAGGTGATGCCGCCCGTGCACCAAGCGATCGTCGAGACGAGCCCCGTCAGCAGCAGCGAGGACAGCACGTGCGCGCTCTCATACCGTCCCGTGCGCGAGAGAAAATACGCGAGCAGAATCGGCACCAGCAGCCAGCCGAACACCGCAATTTCGAGAAGGCTCGGCACGCCGCGGAAGGCGAGATAGACCGGCACGCTCGCAAGCGCGACCAGGCTGCCGATCAGGCGCGGCGCGATAAAGGCGCGATGGCGCGCGGCAGTCAGCGCATCGGCTTGCGCCGCCGGATGCACCAGCGCGTCGACATAGCTCCACAGCGGCGTGAGAAAGCTCACGGTCCCTGTCCCCGTCCTTCTTTGAGGCGTGTCCCTTATTTCGAGACAAAGTTTATGCGGACGCGGCTTAAACGAACGCTAAGCGACAACGATTCCGCGCGCGCTCTGTTCGCATGCGCGCGCACATTTCGCCGATCGACGCGTCATTCGCGCACCATAGTGAAGGCTTTCTTGCTGGGCGCGCGCGAGACGGCGCGCGTTAGGGTGTTGTAAAGGTTAGCGCGATGGTAACCATCCGTATTCGCGACCCGTGCAACGGCGCATCCCGATACTTACAATTTGAAACAACTGCGCGCCGCATTTTCCGAAAGCATGCTGCACATTCGACGCGAGGTTGAGACAAAAGCCATTACAAACGCGAACGACAGGTTCAGGTCCGTCTGCTAGATTGCAAGTTCAAGGCGGGGGATAATCCGCCGGGGACACAATCGGTAGGGTCATGTTCTTCCTCTTGCGCATGGCATTCTGGATCGGGCTCGTCTGCGTGCTGGTGTCGGGCGCGAATTCGGGCAATTCGCCGATCGAGGCCGGACAGGCGCTCACCGTCGCGAGCGCGGCAGTCTCCGACGCGCGCGGCTTCTGCGAGCGGCAGCCGCAGGCCTGCGTCGCCGGCGGCCAGGTCGCAACGGCGCTCGGCCAGAAGGCCGAAGCCGGCGCACGTACCTTGTTCCAGTTCATCAGCGAGAAGCTGACAGAGAAGCCGGGCGACAAGCCTGTCGCAACGCCCGTCTCCGCGCCGGGCCAAGGCCAGGGCACGCTGACCGCGAGCGACCTGCAACCGGCCTATCACCAACCGGTTCCGCTCCCGCCGAGGCGTGAGAAGGCTGTGCGGCCGGCGGTGTAGTTCTCTGCGTCTTTCTTGCTGAAACTCCGCAAGACGTCGATGTCCAGCATATAGCCGGGCACGACGGCGTCATTTGTCCCCGCCCCCTCGCCAGCCTATATAAGCCACAAACGCGCGGGACCTTTGATGACGAGCATCGACGAGATCACGGATAATTTCGGCCTGCTGGACGAGTGGGACGACCGCTACCGCTACGTCATCGAGCTCGGCCGCACGCTGCGGCCGTTGGCCGACGCCGCTCACACCGAAGAGAACAAGGTGCGCGGGTGCGCGAGTCAGGTGTGGCTGCTCACACATGTCGATCCGGACGGCGCCGGTGGGCCGGTGCTGCGCTTCGAGGGCGACAGCGACGCCCACATCGTGCGCGGGCTGATCGCGATCCTGTTCGCGCTCGTCTCCGGCAAGCCGGCGAACGAGATCCTGAAGGCTGATCCGCTCGCCGTGTTCGATCACCTCGGCCTGCGAGAGAACTTGACCCCGCAGCGCTCGAACGGCCTACGCTCGATGGTCGAGCGCATCCGGCGCGACGCGCAAGCAGCGCTGCAGACGGCGTGAGCTGTGCAATACCTTCCCGCATGTGGATTGCCTAACGCATTCCAATTCACTCCACCCTGAAACTCTCCCCCTCCTCCACCCACGTCCGCACCGTCGCCCGCGCGCCCGAAGCGCGTAGCCGTAAGGCCGCTCAAGCCGATCGAGCGCGATCTGCAACACAAGCATCGCCGAGCGCGCGGGCCAGAGGCGCTCGCGCTCGACGTCGTCGAGCCGCTTCAAGAAGCAGCAGACGTCGAGCGGCAGCCCCGATAGTTCCGGCCCGACTGCGACCGGCTGTTTGAAAAATTGATAATCGGAATTGGGCAAATGTGAGCAAGCGCTCTCTTCCGTCTACCCCTTGTGGGAGAGGGTGCCCTCGCGGAGGCGATAGCCGAGCGAGGGCGGGTGACGGAGCGCTGCCTCAGTGAGACTCACACCCCTCAACCGGCCGCCTGCGGCGGCGACCCTCTCCCACAAGGGGAGTGAGTTAGCCTGCGGCGTCCTGCCCCATTTGCCTCCCCTCCCCGGCAAGCCTAGATACACGATATGTCGACCCTCCTCGTCAGCCACCGCGCCTGTCTCGAGCACCTCACTCCCGCCGGGCACCCCGAGCGGCCGGATCGGCTGCGCGCGATCGAACAGGTGCTCGAGGCGGAAGCCTTCCAGGATCTTGCGCGCGAGCAGGCACCGCTCGGAACGAAGGAGCAGATCGCGCTCTGCCATCCGACGGACTACGTCGACGAGATCGAGAGCGCCTCGCCCGATTACGGCCTCGTCCGGCTCGACGCCGACACCACGATGTCGCCGGGCAGCTACGAGGCCGCACTGCGCGGGGTCGGCGGCGGCATCCTCGCGGCCGACGAGGTGATCGCCGGCAAGGTGCGCAATGCCTTCGTCGCCGTGCGCCCGCCTGGCCACCACGCCGAGACCGCCCGGCCGATGGGCTTCTGCTTGTTCAATTCCGCGGCCATCGTCGCCCGTCATGCGCAGAAGCGGTACGGAGTCGAGCACGCGGCGATCGTCGACTTCGACGTGCATCACGGCAACGGCTCACAGGACATCTTCTGGTCGGAGAAGACCGTGATGTACTGCTCGACGCACGAGATGCCGCTCTATCCCGGCACCGGCTCGGTCGGCGAGCGCGGCATGCACAACAATATCGTCAACGCGCCCCTGCGCGCCGGCGACAGCGGCGATCAGTTCCGCGAGGCATTCGAAACCGCGATCCTGCCGCGCCTGCGCGATTTTAAGCCGGACTTCCTCGTCATCTCCGCCGGTTTCGACGCGCACACCCGCGATCCGCTCGCCAATTTGAACCTAATCGAAGCGGATTACGCCTGGGTGACTAAGAAGCTGATGGAAATCGCCGACGAGAGCGCCGGCGGGCGCATCGTCTCGATGCTGGAAGGCGGCTACGATTTGCAGGGTCTCTCGCGCTCCGTCGCCGCGCACGTCACCGCCCTGATGCGCGGCTGAACGCAGATTTCGCGAAAGTTCCCCGAGCTAACGTGGCAAACCGCAACGCGAGCAACAGCGCCGGCCTGATCGACCCGCAGAAAGTCGGCGGGGGCTTTTCATCGACCGCGATGAGCAGCAGCGCGAGCCATGGAGCCTAGCCAGGTAGGCTGCTGAGACCCCCGTTCCAAAGACTGATGCAAAACGCCCGGCTCCCGCCGGGCGTTTTGCGTGTCACCGCGCGGTGAGGCCGCCGTCGACCGGCACGTCGGCGCCGGTGATGAAAGCCGAGGCGTCCGACAAAAGAAACACGCAGACCTTCGCCACTTCCTCCGGACGCCCAAGCCGGCCGAGCGGAATGTCCATCGCCAACCTGCCTTTGACCGCCGATGGATCGCGCGTGCCGCTCGCGATCCCATCCACCATCGCGCCTTCGATGAACGCGGGGCACACGGCGTTGCATCGCACCGGCGGCTTGTATCGTGCGCCGTTGAGCGCGACCGATTTGGTCAAGAGCGACACGCCCCCCTTCGAGGCCCCATAGGCCGCAAGGTTCGGGCCGCCGATCAGGCCGAGTACCGAGGACAAATTGACAATCGCGCCGCCCTGCTTGCGCAACAGCGGAAACGCATATTTGCAGCCTAGAAAGGTGCCGTCGAGATTGACCGCCATCACGCGCCGCCACGTCGCGAAGTCGGTCTTCTCGACCGAACCGACGGCCGCGATGCCGGCCGCGTTCACCAGCCCGTCGAGCCGTCTGTGCCGCGCTTCGGCATCGGCAATGACACGCTCCCACTGCGCTTCGTCGGTCACGTCGAGCGGCACGATGCCATGCCCACCCGCGATGTCTGTCGCGATCACGGTCGCCCCTGCGTCGCGCGCGGCGTCCCAGATCGCAGCGCCGATCGCGCCGGCCGCGCCCGTCAGCAGCACGATCTTTCCGGTCAATTCGTTCAATCGTGAAAATCCCCTCGTTGCATTGCGCGGCAATGTCGCGCATTCATCGGCCCATGTCACCCACGCCCATCTGTCTTATCACCGGCGCATCGTCAGGAATCGGCGCGGCGCTCGCGCGCGAATTCGCCGGGCACGGTCACACGCTGGTGCTGACGGCACGGCGCGAGGCGGAACTCGACCGGCTTGCCGACGAGATCGCGCGGACCGGCACGCTTCGCCCGAATGTGATCGCGGCCGATATCGCCAGCAGCGCAGGAGCGGATGCGCTGCAGGATGTCGTTGCGAAGCGCGGCCTAGAGGTGGAAATCCTGGTCAACAATGCGGGCTTCGGGCTGCTCGGCGAGGCGGGCGAGCTCGATCTCGCGCAGCAACTCGCGATCATCGACCTCAACATCCGCGCGCTCACCGACCTGACGTTGCGCTTCGTCGACAGCATCACGCGCCGGCGCGGCGGCATCCTGAACGTCGCATCGATCGCCGGGTTCCTGCCCGGCCCCGGCATGGCGGTGTATCACGCGAGCAAGGCCTACGCGGTCTCGTTCAGCGAAGCCCTGCACGGCGAGTTGGGATCGAAAGGCGTCAAAGTCTGCGCGCTCTGTCCGGGTCCGGTTCCGACGCCCTTCCTCACCCGCGCGGGCATTCCACACGACTACTTCCCGCGCTTTCTCGCCCGCTCGGCCGACCGGGTCGCGCGTGCTGGCTACGAGGGCTTCATGGCCGGACACCGGGTCGTCGTCCCCGGCACACCCAATCGCGTGCTGACCCTGCTCCCCCGCCTGCTCCCGCGCGGACTCGTCACCGAGGCCGCGGCGTGGCGCTGGAGGCACTCCGTCAACCCTCATGGACAGGCTTGATCCAGCGGCGGAAGGGGGTCATACGGGTCCTAAGAGCCCCGGCGGACATTCGCGATGACCGAGAAAAACAACAGCGACATCAAGACCATGCCATTCGAGCGCGCGATCGAGGAACTAGAATCGATCGTGAAGAGGCTCGAGGAAGGCAAGGTGCCTTTGGAGGAGTCCGTGGCTATCTATGAGCGTGGCGAGTCCCTGAAGGCGCGCTGCGAGGACCTGCTGCGGCAAGCCGAAGCCCGGGTCGAGAAAATCACACTCGATGCGAGCGGAAAGCCGACCGGGAGCGAACCGCTTGACGTCGATTAAAGCTTCGACCTCGCGAATTGCCGGTTTCCTGCGATCTGGTGTAAGTCTTGGCCACGGAACCCGCGGGTCGGGCGGAAAAACCTGTTTTGGAGTAGTCGTTTGTCAGAAGCGTCCAAATATCCGCTGCTCGACCGGGTCCGTTTTCCGAGCGACCTGAAAAACCTCTCCCCCGATCAGCTTCGCCAACTCGCCGACGAACTGCGTGGCGAGACGATCGATGCTGTGGCCAAAACCGGAGGCCATCTTGGTGCCGGGCTCGGCGTCGTGGAACTGACCATTGCCCTGCACTACGTGTTCGACACGCCCGGCGACAAGCTGATCTGGGACGTCGGCCACCAGGCCTACCCGCATAAGATTCTCACTGGCCGGCGCGACCGCATCCGCACACTTCGTCAGGGCGGCGGACTTTCCGGGTTCACGAAGCGAGCCGAGAGCGACTACGACCCGTTCGGCACAGCGCATTCTTCGACCTCGATCTCGGCCGCGCTTGGAATGGCGACGGGGCGCGATCTCGCCGGCCGCAACAACAATGTCATCGCTGTGATCGGCGACGGCGCGCTATCGGCCGGCATGGCCTACGAGGCGATGAACAATGCCGGCGCACGCAACGAGCGGCTGATCGTCATCCTCAACGACAACGACATGTCCATTGCGCCCCCGGTCGGCGCCATGTCGGCTTACCTCGCTCGGCTCGGCTCCGGCCACACTTATCTGAAGCTGCGCGACGTCGGCAAACAGCTCACGCATCGTTTGCCCAAGCGCATCGATCGTGCCATCACGCGCGCCATCGAGCACGCGCGCGGTTACGTTACCGGCGGCACGTTGTTCGAGGAATTGGGCTTCTATTACGTCGGCCCGATCGACGGGCATAACCTCGATCACCTGCTCCCGGTGCTGCGCAACGTGCGTGACGCCGAGTTCGGCCCAATCCTGGTGCATGTCGTCACGCAAAAGGGCAAAGGCTACGAGCCGGCGGAGAAATCCGCTGACAAGTACCACGGCGTGGTCAAGTTCGACGTCGCGACCGGCGCGCAGGCGAAATCGAAAGGCGGCGCGCCGCAATACACTAAGGTGTTCGGCGATAGCCTGGTCAAGGAAGCCAGGAAGGACGACAAGATCGTCGCCATCACCGCGGCGATGCCGTCCGGCACCGGCGTCGATATCTTCGAGAAGGAATTCCCGAACCGCACGTTCGATGTCGGCATCGCCGAGCAGCACGCCGTGACCTTTGCGGCGGGGCTTGCGACCGAAGGCTTCAAGCCGTTCTGCGCGATCTATTCAACATTCCTGCAGCGCGCCTATGACCAGGTCGTGCACGACGTCGCGATCCAGAAGCTGCCGGTGCGCTTCGCGCTCGACCGTGCGGGCCTCGTCGGCGCGGACGGGCCGACGCATGCGGGCTCGTTCGACGTCGCCTATCTCGGCTGCCTGCCCGGTTTCGTTCTGATGGCGGCCGCGGATGAAGCGGAGCTGGTGCATATGGTGGCGACGCAGGTCGCGATCAATGACGCGCCGAGCGCGCTACGCTATCCGCGCGGAGAAGGCGCCGGCGTGCCGATGCCGGAAGAAGGCAAGCCGCTCGAGATCGGCAAAGGCCGCGTCCTGCGCGAGGGGCACAAGGTTGCGCTGTTCTCCTACGGCGCTCGCCTCGCTGAATGTCTGAAAGCTGCCGATGAACTCGCCGCGCTCGGGCTCTCGACCACGGTCGCCGATGCGCGCTTCGCCAAGCCGCTCGATATCGAACTGCTCATGCGGCTTGCGCGCGAGCACGAGGTGATGGTGACGATTGAGGAAGGCTCGGTCGGCGGCTTCGGCTCCTTCGTGCTGCAGGCTCTGGCCGATCACGCCCTCTTGGAGAACGGCCTGCGCGTGCGCACGATGGTGCTACCGGACGTTTTCATCGACCAGGACACGCCGGCCGCGATGTATGCCAAAGCCGGGCTCGACGCGACGGGTATTGTTGCCAAGGTATTCGAGGCCTTGGGCAAGGACGTTAGCGCGGACACGGTGAAGCTCGCGTAAGGCGCTTGCGCCGAGCTCTCAACCGTCATGGCCGGCTTTATGCCGGCCATCCACGTCTCGAGGACGCTGAAGAAAGAAAACGTGGATGGCCAGGACATAGGCGTTCTGGAAGAACGCCGTTCTTCGAACGGCTATGCCCGGCCATAACGCTAGTGGAGGTGCCCCGCGCCCATGCTGCGACCCGGGACGAGATTACCGCCTCTTCTGCAGTGATTTGCTCTTCTTCCGCTTGGGCACCTTCTTGCCCTTCTTGCGCGCTTCCGAAAGGCCGATGGCGATGGCCTGCTCGCGGTTTTTCACTTTCCGGCCGCTGCCGGATTTGAGCTTGCCGCGCTTGTACGCGCGCACTTCGCGCTCGACATCTTTCGACGCGCTCTTGGAGTATTTCCGCGCCATGCGTTTCTCCCAATGTGCCCTCGTTCGCGTTGCAACGAACGCATGGCAAACCGTTTGCATTGGAGCTAGTTCCATTTCATACGCGCAAGCGCATCGGATAGAATTGAAAAAGTAAATGTCGCGGATGCGCGCCGATCGTCTGCTGGTCGAACGCGGGCTGTTCGAAAGCCGCGCGAAGGCGCAAGCCGCCATCGCGGCGGGACTTGTGATTGCTGATGGCGTGACGGTGCGCAAGGCGTCGGACGAGATCGCGATCGATGCCGCAATCGACGCGCGCGCAGCGCACCCTTATGTGTCACGCGGCGGTGTGAAATTGGCCGCGGCGCTCGATACCTTCGGCTTCGACCCGAAACGCCGCATCGGCCTGGATGTCGGCGCCTCGACCGGCGGGTTCACGCAGGTGCTGCTCCAACGCGGTGCCGCGCGCGTCTATGCGGTCGACGTCGGTCGCGCGCAATTGCATGCGAGCCTGCGCGAGAGGCCCGGCGTCGTGTCGCTGGAGCAGACTGATATCCGTGAGCTCAAGCCGCTCAAACCCGAGCCGGATCTCGTCGTCATCGACGTGAGCTTCATCTCGTTGAAGCAAGTATTACCAGCGGCGCTGAAGCTGGCGGCATCTTCGGCGCAGCTTATCGCGTTGATCAAGCCACAGTTCGAAGCCGGCCGTGAGCGGGTGAGGAAAGGCGTGGTGCGCGATGCAGCCGTGCATGTGGCGGTGTGCGACGACATAGCGGCGTTCGTCGCCTCGCTCGGCTGGCGCGTTGTCGGGCTGACGCCGTCACCGATCACCGGCGGCGACGGCAATGCCGAATTTCTGCTAGGCGCTAAGCGTGACTGAACGACTGACAATAATCCGCATCGGCCATCGCGGCGACGGCGTTGCAGATACGCCGCACGGCCCGGTCTACGTGCCGTATGCGCTGCCGGGCGAGACCGTCACGGTCGAAGCGGTGCCGGGCAATCATCCCGACCGGCGGCATCTCATTCATGTTGATCACCCCTCGCTCGAACGCGTCGCGCCTCCCTGCCAGCACTTCGGGACATGCGGCGGCTGCGCGCTGCAGCACTGGGCGCTGCCGGCGTATGCGGAATGGAAGCATGGCCTCATTGTCGAAGCACTAAAGCAAGCCGGCCTCGACACGCAGGTCGCGCCGCTGATCGACGCGCATGGCGAAGGCCGCCGCCGCATCGTTCTGCATGCGCGGCGCGGCACGCACGATGTGCTGGAGGTCGGCTTCTCCGCCCCACGCGCGCATCATGTCGTCGCCGTCAATGCATGCCCGGTGCTGGCGCCAAGTCTTGCCGGCGCGCTGAAGGCGGCCTGGGCGATCGCCGAGACGCTCAAACGTGCTCAGAAGCCGCTCGACATCCAGTTCACCGCGACCGAAAGCGGTCTCGACGTCGACGTACGCGGCTCGGGACCAATCAAGTCGCAGCAGATCGCGGAGCTCGCGCGCGTCGCGCAGGCGCACAGGCTCGCGCGGCTGACCCGGCACGGAGAACTGGTCACGCAGGCCGAACAGCCGCTGGTAACGATCGGCCGCGCGCGCGTGCCGCTACCGCCGGCGAGCTTCATGCAAGCGACCACCGAAGGCGAAGCCGTACTCGCCCGCCTCGTGCGCGAGCACGTTGGCAAGGCGAAACGCGTGGCCGACCTGTTCGCCGGGATCGGCACCTTCGCACTGCGGCTTGCGGAGAACGCCCGCGTCACTGCCGTCGACAGCGAGGCGAAGGCGGTGAAAGCCTTGCAACGTGCGGCCGCGAGCGCGCCTGGGCTCAAACCGATCGAAGCGGTCACGCGCGATCTCTTCCGCCGCCCGCTCGTCGCGCAGGAATTGAACGGCATCGACGCGGTCGTGTTCGATCCACCGCGGCAGGGCGCGGAAGCGCAGGCGCGCGAACTTGCGAAAAGCGGTGTGAAGACGGTCGTAGCCGTCGCATGCGACCGCGTCACCTTCGCGCGCGACGTGCGTATCCTCGTGGACGGCGGCTACCGGTTGACTTCGGTCACGCCGGTCGACCAGTTCCGCTATTCGTATCACGTCGAGGTGGTGGGGAAGCTGGAGCGGTAATTGCCGTCATCCCCGCGAAGCGGGACGACAGCGTTATTGAAAATCATACCCTCCGCCCCAGCGCTCCTGCCACATCCGCTCTCCGATGGTGCAGGAAATGCGCGGCTTGTCGGCCGACGCGGGCATCACGCGCGGCCCGAGCTGCCTTCCGGCGATCTCCAAAATCAATTTCGTGCGGGTCGCATCGATGAACTGATCGGTGTTGTGGATCGGCACAACGAAGGCGCCCGGTCCGCCGATGACGCAATCCTCATAATAGAAGTCGAGATTCTCGATATCGAGCGAGCCCGGATTGGGCCGCTTCAGCATGATAGGCAGGCCGTTGATGGTGATTCCCTGCGCGAGCACGTTGTCGCGCGTTGGCACGATCAATTCGCCTGCATTGTTCGTGCCGTCGCCGGAGACATCGATCACGCGCCGCGTGCCGCGATAGCCGCTCGACTCGAACAATTTGCTGGCGAAGATGAGCCCGCCGGAGATCGACGTGCGCGACGCGCGGCGGTACGGCGCATTTGCGATTTCGGCCGCGACCGCATCGGCCGCCTCAGGCCCGTCGATCAGCCGCCAGGGCATCACGATCTTCTGGTCGTACTGCCCCGCCCATTCGAAATAAGTAACGGCGATCTTGCCCTGCGCGCCCTCACGCAGCGCGTTTAAAAATTCGTGCGAGGTCAGCGCGCGTATGTAGCCCTCGCGCTGCAGCTTCTGCTCGTCGGGGTCCATCGAATAGGACACGTCGACGGCGATCACCAATTCCACGTCGACAGGGACGGCATTGCCACTCTTGTCGGCGAGCGAGAGCGGAACACCCGCGATGGCAGCGGTTGACAGGCACGCGCTGAGTAGTGCCGCCGTCACATGATGGAGCATTGCGTTTCCCATGCGCGCGAGTCTGCCATCGCACTCCTGCGGAAGAAAGGCAGGCCGCGATAAAGACGGCGCGACGGCGCCGCCGCCGGGCAAAGCCGGCTGCGGCGCCAGATGTCAGCGCATCAGCTGCCCGAAATGTGTTTCGTCCGGATCGCCCGCAGCGCCGTTATCGCGAGCACAGCCGTGATGACGTCGAGCGCCGCGACGATGATGAACACCGAGCTCCAGCTGCCCGTGACCTGCTTGAGATATGCGGCCGCCGGTCCGCCGAGAATGGAGCCTACCCCCTGCGCGATGTAGAGGAAGCCGTAGTTGGTCGCCGCATATTTCGGACCGAACGTATCCGTCAGCGTGGACGGGAACAGCGAGAAAATCTCGCCCCAGCCGAAGAAAACGAGTCCTGTAAGCACGACGAACAAGGCCGGCCGATCGATGAAGGCGAACAGGACGAGGATCGCCACCGCCTCGAGCGAAAAGGCGACGAACATCGTCATTTCGCGCCCGATGTGATCGGAGACCCAGCCAAAGAACGGACGGGTCAGACCGTTGGTCACGCGCGAGAGCGTCAAGGACAGCGGCAGCGCCGCCATACCCAGCACCAGCATCTCGGCGACTTTGTATTCGCGCGCGAACGGGCCGACGTTCGACGTCACCATCAGCCCGGACGTCGACATCAGGCTCATCATGAAGAACAAGAGCCAGAACACCGGACTGCGCAGCATCTCGCTCGGCGTGTAGCTGCGCGCCACCTGCGCGGTCGAAGCGGTCGCCGGCGAGTAGCCGTCCGGCTGCCATCCCTCGGCGGGAATGCGCAATCCTTGCGCGGCCGCGATACCGATGACGCCCTGGATGATGCCCCACACGATGAGCGTGTGCGCATAACCGGAGCTCTTGATCATGCTGTCGATCGGGAAACTGGTGAAGAAGGCGCCGAAGCCGTATCCCGCCGCCGCAAGTCCGGTGGCGAGCCCACGCCGATCAGGAAACCAGCGGACCATCAGTCCGATCACGCCGACATAGATGATGCCGGTGCCGAATCCGCAGATCACCCCGTAGGTGAAATACAGCGCCCAGATGTTGTCGACATAGGCCGACAAGATCCACCCGCCGCCCGACATCGCGGCGCCGGCCGAAATTAAGAGGCGCGGCCCGAACCGGTCAACGAGATAGGCCTGCAGCGGCGAGCACCACGTCTGCAGGATGATGAGCAGTGAGAACGTCCACTGCAATTCGGCCAAGGTCGTGCCGAGCTTTTGGTTGAGCGGGCCCGTGAACAGCGTCCACACATATTGCGGGCTGGAGATCGCCATCATAGCGATCAAGCCGAGCACGAGCTGAGACCAGCGATTCAAGTACCACGGGCGCGAGTCCGCATAGGCCGCTACCGTCATGGCAAGCCCCCAAAGCTGACACGAGCGGAGACCGCTCGGTTTTAACGTCGCCCCAGAGTAGTATTGGCGTGTTGCAAATCGGACGCAACCGCGCTGTGCACGATTTAGGCGGCTCGGCTCAGCCCTCCAGCTTCTCCGTCCCGGCGATCTCGATGCCGAAACCGCCGAGGCCCACGTAGGTCCGCTGCGAGGACGACAGCAGGCGGATCGACGAGATGCCGAGGTCCTTCAGGATCTGCGCGCCGAGGCCGACCTCGCGCCATTGCCGCGAGCGCGCGGCTTCCGTGCCGGTGTCGCCGTGCGGAATTTCGGCGACCGGCACGCCCGCCGTGCCGTCACGCAGATAGACGATCACCCCGCGCCCAGCGGCCTGGAAGCGCTGCAGCGCCGCATGGATCGTCTTGGCGCCTCCGAACACGTCTCCGATGACATCGGCGCGATGCAGCCGCGCTGGCACCTCGCGCCCGCGCGCGAGATCACCATAGACGAAGGCCATGTGATGCACGCGGTCGAATGGGGTGATGTAAGCGTAGCCCTTCAGCGGGCCGATCTCGGAGACGAGTTCGAACTCGCCGACGCGCTCGACCAGCTTGTCGCGGATCTGCCGGTACGCGATCAGTTCGGCGATCGAGAGCTGCACGAGATTGTGCTTCTGCGCGAAGGCTGCGACTTCCGGCCCGCGCATCACCGAGCCGTCGTCGTTCATCAATTCAGCCAACACGCCGACCGCCGGCAGCAACGCCAGCCGGCAGAGATCGACGCAGGCTTCCGTGTGACCCGACCGCATAAGCACGCCGCCCTGCTTCGCGACCAGCGGAAACACATGTCCCGGCCGGACAAAGTCCGCTGCGCCGCTGTTGTCGTTGGCGAGGCCGCGCACCGTATTGCAGCGTTCCTCCGCCGAGATGCCGGTGGTCAGGCCATGCCGGACGTCGACCGACACCGTGAACGCGGTGCCGAGCGGCGCGTCGTTCTCCGCTACCATCGGATCGAGGTGCAGCCGCCGCGCAAGATCGCCACCCAAAGGCGCGCAAACGATGCCCGACGTATTGCGGATGATGAACGCCATCTTCTCCGGCGTGCAGAGCGAGGCGGCGACGAAGAGGTCGCCTTCGTTCTCGCGGTCGTCGTCGTCGGTGACGACCACGATCTCGCCCTTGGCAAATGCTTTGATTGCCGCTTCAACGCTGGCGTGACTGTCGGACACTTGTTTAATCTCGCTTCTCGAACGGCCAGACCGTTCCTTCACCCACTTGGGCGCGGTGCATCAGATAGGCATCGGCGATCACGCAGGCCACCATCGCTTCGGCGACCGGCACCGCGCGGATGCCGACGCACGGGTCGTGCCGGCCCTTGGTGACGATCTCGGTATCGCGGCCGTAGCGGTCGACGGTCTTGCGCGGCGTCAGGATCGACGAGGTCGGTTTCACGGCAAAGCGCGCGACGATCGGCTGCCCGGTCGAGATGCCTCCCAGAATGCCGCCGGCATGATTTGACGGAAACACGGGCTTGCCTTCGTTGCCCATGCGCATCTCGTCCGCGTTCTCCTCGCCGCGCAATTCCGCGGTAGCGAAGCCGTCGCCGATCTCAACGCCTTTGACCGCATTGATGCCCATCAGCGCGGACGCAAGCTCCGCGTCGAGCTTAGCGTAAACCGGACTGCCCAAGCCTGCGGGCACGCCGTCTGCGGCGACCTCGATCACGGCGCCGATCGACGAGCCCGACTTGCGGATGTCGTCGAGGTAGCTTTCATAAAATTTCGCCTGCTGCGCGTCGGGACAGAAGAACGGATTGTTGCCGACCTCGTTCCAGTCCCAGCGCGCGCGGTCGACCTTGTGCGGTCCCATCTGCACCAACGCGGCGCGCACGCTCATACCGGGCACGACCTTGCGCGCGATCGCGCCGGCCGCGACGCGCATGGCCGTCTCGCGCGCGGAGGCGCGTCCGCCGCCGCGATAATCGTGCAGGCCGTATTTGATGTCGTAGACGTAGCCAGCGTGACCGGGCCGGTATTTGTCCTTGATGTCGGAGTAATCCTTCGAGCGCTGGTCGACGTTCTCGATCAGCAGCGCGATCGGCGTGCCGGTCGTCACCTGTTTTCCTGTCGCCTCGTCGGCGAACACACCGGAAAGGATCTTGACCTGGTCCGGTTCCTGCCGCTGCGTGGTGAAGCGCGACTGGCCGGGGCGACGGCGGTCCAACTCGCGCTGGATCTCGGCGGCCTCGAGCGGGATGCGCGGCGGGCAGCCGTCGACCACGCAGCCGACCGCCGCTCCGTGGCTTTCGCCGAAGCTCGTGAACCGGAACAGATGGCCGAACGTATTGAAGGACATGGGTGATCCGCCGCTGCGGGCGTGTCGTAGCCCGGGGGCGGATGGTGGTCAAATGCACCTGTCATTCCAGGGCGCCGCAAGCGTGAAGCCGCGCTCCCGCATACTCCCGTACTTGCGCGGGGATCCGAAAGGACCTGTCCCTTTAACGCTCGTTTTGT